>Ga0247841_10010923_pt1 | contig 12223 bp, 13 predicted proteins | sample LaCruzMarch2015__2_FD_192410 | JGI IMG/M metagenome (GOLD analysis project Ga0247841, IMG submission 192410) | Freshwater microbial communities from meromictic Lake La Cruz, Castile-La Mancha, Spain - LaCruzMarch2015_18m | ecosystem: Environmental > Aquatic > Freshwater > Lake | place: Spain... | reverse complement strand
CACGCGCTGCGCCGACCCTGACCTCAGCGCCGCGTCAGTCAAGCTCCTAAAGCTTCATCCCCATGGCTTTGTGGGTTCTCTTGCGCACGAAGCCCACAGCCTCGGCTTGACCAGCAACCTCCGGCATCCATGCCGGAAGGAAGAGGTGAACCGGCAGGTTGGGGCGCTGCGACAGGACCTCGCAGAGCGCCCGCTGCACGAGGTACGGGGCGAGGCCCGCGTGCGCAGGGTCGAGACGGACGCGGATCGAGCTCTTGCCTTTGCCGCTCTTCGCGATCGACCAGCCTGCACGTGCGACCGCGACACGATCCCGCGCGCGACGGACGAGAACGTCGTGGTCCACGGAGGTGCGGAAGAATGGCGCGAGGGCGCGCATCAAGAGAGGCGTGCGATACCTCCCGGGGGCAATCGCCTCGAACTTCTGAACGCCTGCCGGGACGATCCGTTGGTCCATCTCATAGCGACTGCGCCAGTCGAACCTCGCGAGAGGCAGCTCGTCGTAGGTTGCGGGCAACGTCGGTTGCCGGCAGGCGCCGCAGGGTGCGCGCTCATAGAGGACGGTCCCGCCGTAGTCGACGAAGCCGAGCGAGCGATAGAGGGTCTGAGCCGGGGTGTTGCCATCGATGACGCCAAGCCGGACCCCCGTTGCGCCGCGAGAGCGCATCATGGCGAGCGCCTCAGTCATCAACCGGCGCGCGATACCGCGCCGACGAAACTCCGGCAAGACGCCGAGCGGCTCGATCTGCCACACGGGGGTCTGCCCGTCGCGCTGAGCAACGACGAAACCTCCGAACACGCCGCCTTCTTCCCACACGAAACCGCGCATGAAGTCGCGCATCGCGGGAGAGACATACTGGAACATCCGCATTGCGGGCCAAGCCCGGCGGATCCTGCGAATCGCGTCGGCAAACTGCTCCTGTTCGGCGAGGTCAAGTTCCCACTCGGGGTGGCCGGGGTACTGGAACGCCTTTACGACAGCGTCGGCAGCCGAGACAAGATCCTGCGGCAGGGCAAGCGGGCGAATCGACATGCGCACCTCCTTTGGCGCGACTCCGCTCGCAAGGACTGCCTCGACACCCTCGCGGAAGCCTCGCGACAGTCGCGCGACACAATCATGTTCCGCCGCTCGTCTCGGAACCGTCTCCAAGGGAGTAGAGACCAGCAAGCTGTGCCTAAAGGGTGGGAGGCGTGCCTCGGTCTGCCGTGCGCCTCGTCTACATGGCGTCGAGGGTGGCCAGGATATCGTCAAACGACGCGAACTCGACCTGGACGCTCGAGATGTGGATGAACCGGATCGTCCCCGCGCCGTCGAGGACGAAGTTCGCCGGCCGGGCAATGTTGATGGACTCGAAGTTGGCCCTGACGTACACGCCGTATTCCTTCACGACCTCGCGCCCGGCGTCCGCCAGGACAGGGAAGGGATGGGGGTGGCTCTTGAGATAGTCCTGCATGCGGGCGGGGTCCTGGGCCATGATGGTCACCGTCCGGGCTCCCCTCTTCTCCAGCTCCGGCATGCTCTTCTCGATCTCGCTCATCCACTTGCGGCACGTCGGGCACCAGGTGCCGCGGCCGAAGTAGACGAGAAGAGGCCTCCCCAGGAAGTCGGCCAGCCGGACCGTCTCGCCGGTGAGTGCATCGGGCAACGCGAAATCCGGGGCCTTGTCCCCCACTCTCAGTATCGTGTTCTCTCGTGCCATCCTGAGTACCTCCTCGCCTGCATCGTCTGGCCAATGAGTCGACGGCTCGCGCACCGCCGGCGCAACGCGATGATCGGCCAGCTCCCTATCCGGAAGCCAGGATCTGCTTCACTCCCGACACTCGCCCGACGAGGTTGCTCGTGAGGGGCACGCAGACAACGGTTGCCAGCCGACTCCGGTTCAGGTCATTGCTCTGGGCGACGATCACGGGCCGGCGGAACCCCGGGGCAGATCCGGCGGGAGCAGGAAGGTCAGCCCACCAGACCTCCCCTTGAGCAATCACCAGTCCACGCACTCCATCGTCCGTTGCGCGGCCGCCGCCAGGAATGCGTCGCGGAACTCGCCGACCACTTCGCAGACACGATCCATGGCTGCGGTCACTTCGTCCGGAGCGTGTCGCGCCAGGTACTCGCGCACCGCGTTCGCGTAGAGATGACTCCGCGTCGTGCCCGCCCGCCGCGCCAGGCGCTCCGCCTGCTCGAAGAGATCGTCGGGGATCGAGATCGCGGCCTTCATACCGGGAGTATGACCCGCACGGGGTGCTGTGCCAACGGTGAATGGGCATGAGCGCTCTGGGCTGGGCGTCCTCGCACCGACGACCCACGGCGGCGCAGGCTGCACTCCGCGGCACTCAGGCGCGAATGGGCATGGCGCGGTGTGATGAGGCTCTACTCCCACGATCAGGATGGGCAATAGTTCCATCTTGGAGAGCAATCTGGACAAGCGCAACGCGTGACCGTAAGAGTCGACGGTGCCGACCCGCCACGGCCTGCTGCGGCCGAAGGGCTATTGCCGAGTGTCACGGCCCGCACCGCCCGCAGGCCAGGCCATGCCGTCCAGGGATGCATCCTCAGCTCTCTCGCCTACTGTGAGCGCAAGGAGTAGATTGGTTGTTGGGAGCCTCGATGGTTCTCATAGGAGCGGCGGAAGGAGGTCTACGTGGATGCGTGCAGGCGGTGGAGTCTTGCGGTTCTCGTCCTCAGTGCGGCGATCGTCAGTATGACGGGGGCTGCCCAGGGTCTGGATGACCCACCGGGCGGTTTCGGGCAGGTCTCGTTCCGAGCCGAGCCGTCAGCAGGCGTTGCGCCACTGACAGTGCAGTTCCATGCAGCGGACACCATGATCATCGGAGGAGGGACCCCGCTCCTGTGGCATTTCGGGGACGGCCATATGAGCCGCGAGCAGAATCCTAGCCACACCTACACCGCAGCTGGGTCGTACACCGTCGTGGCGATGAGTCCCACATCCATCGTCTGGGTGGGCCACGTGGAAGTCCTCAAGCCCAGCGAGCAGTTCTCGGGCGTCTGCTTCGTAACGGACTATGGAGCGACCGGTGATGGGGTTCACGATGACACGGCAGCCTTCCAGGCGGCCATCGACGCGGCAGCGACGACCGGCGGAGCCGTGCTCGTTCCTCCTGTCGGGGGCGGACAAGGCTACGTCCTCACCGACACGGTGATCGTGAAGCCGGGAGTGTCGCTTGTCGGGAACCTTTCGGGATTTGGCAGCAACGGCTGGTCTGCTTACAGCCTCCCGGACTCCAACGTGAAGGGCGCGAAGATCTTCGCGAGGCCGTCTCAGATGCGCAAACCGCTCTTCCAACTTGAGGGGGGCGTCACCGTCCGCGGCTTCTGGATTCTCTACGACCAGCAGCCATGGCCCTCCGACCAGGATTTCGCGAATCCGAGGTCACCCTTCCACTACGACTCGCTCGAGGAAGCACGGCAGCACTTCGTGGCCGACTGCGTCAAGCCCTACGGGCCGACGTTCTATGTCACATGGGGCGACAACACGTGTCTGGAAGATATCCTGTGCGATAGGTACTACGACTTCTTCTATCTGAAGGCCGGCGCGAAAGTCTCCGTCGATCGGATCAGCCTCTACGGGTACAAGAGGGGATTCGTGATCGAAACGGCGCAGGATGTGAACCGGTTGAGCAACATCGAACTCGTTCCGAACGTCGGTCCTGTTTGCCCGGGGACGAACTGCTACGGGTCGGACGAGCACGGCATCTGTGTCGATATGCGCTCCTACGGGTGGCTCTACGGAATCATCATCGCACAGAGGGACAACATCGGCGTGCAGATTGGGCGCTCGGATGGGTACACGCTGAGCAATCTCTACTTCGTCTGCGTGCACACGGGCCTTCAGCTCGGTGCGTCCACAGACTGGCCCATCTACGACCCGGTTGAGGGGAAGGTTGTCACTCAGCCCGACGGAGGAGTGGGGCCGTGGGGGGCGATGTCGGACATTGGCATCGACGGGTGCAACGTTGGCCTGCGGTTCGTGTGGCCCGGCGGCATCGCGACGCACATCACGAATCTTCTTGTGTACCCGCAGTTCGACGAAGGTGACCACTTCGCGGCGGCAACGGGAACCGGTAACCTGACGGGCGTGGCGAGACACGCGGCGATCATAGTGGAGAAGACCTATGTCGGGGAGAACGACTTCGGCTCCGTGCCCGCAATCCTTGTCTCGAATGCGGAAGTTGGATCCTCCTGGCCTGAGAACGCGAACATCGCCGGCATCGCGGCCAGCATGTGCACGGCAAACGGACGGGTCTTCCTTGTGGCGGGGGAAGCCAACATAGAGATCTCGAACTTCGCGCTAGCTCTGGACGTGGGGCCGGCTGCCTGCCTGGGCGTCGATCCGACGGACCTGCTCATTGCGACAGCGGCCGGCGCCGGCGACGTGAGCGTACGGGTCCGCGGGTTCATCCTGAACGGAACTCCGCAGCTCGATCTTGCACTGACCAAGGACGGAGCGGCGCCGTAGCTTCCGAAGAGGCGCCGCTTGGAGGGTGCAAGCATACGTGGAGTCTGCTCGGCCGTGGGGCCCTCTGCCGGGGTGGTGGACGGAGAGATGCGGGTACAGCATCCGGCTCCGCTCCGAGACGGTCTCCAGCTCGGGTCAGGTTTCGGAGGCTACGCGTCGCCCATCTCCCGCTTCAGGGCCTGGGCGAGCTCCTCGGCGCGGTTGAGGTCCTCGGCATTCGGTCGACCCCTGTTGAGGCCGCCGAAGAGCCTGAGGAAGCTGTTGGTGTTCCAGCCGACGCAGCCGAACTCGTCAACGATCCTGTAGCCCTTGGACAAGAGCTTCTCCCGAAGCGCCGTGTGGTTCTTCAGAACGAACCCCTGAGAGAAGCCGAACGCCGGGATTCCGCAGGTCGAGAAGATGAACGCCTTCCGATTGGCGACTTGAGGCAGCCTGTCCGCAAGGTCGAGAAGTGGAGCGCAGTGCTTGCCGCTGTCGATCCCCGAGCCGAAGCCAACGAGGTCGTATCCCGCGGCCTCCGTCGGATCTACTTCCTGTGGCGTCGCGATCCTGGCACCGAGCGTCGGCGCGAAAGCCTTCGCGATCGCCTCCGTGTTCCTGTGGTGGTAGGAGAACACGATCAACAGAGCCGTGATTGCCATGTGGCGTTCTCCTTCCTGTGCGTGGCCCGCGGCCCAAGGATGAGTGGCAAGTCAGGGGCCTCCAGTTCACGAGCGGCTGGCGCCGAGTCTGGTCTCCTCGCCGAGCGCGTGTAGAGCTCGCGGCAGTCGCTCTACCGCGATGCGGCGAGATCAAGTGGCGCTTCATCGGGATAGCGCGCGACGATCTGTCGCGCGAAGTCCGCGATCGAGGAGCGCAGAGCCTGAGGCTGGACCACTTCGACGGCGCCGCCGAGGGCGAGAATCTGGCGGCGCGCCTCCTCGAAGTAGGCGAAGGATGCGTCGATCTCGACCCACTCGTCCGCTTCTCCAGCCGGCTGGGGGAACACGCCGCGGCGCTCGCCGAGCGCATCGCGCACGTGGCGGAGGGCGTCCTTCCGCACGCGGAGTCGGACGTCGATCTTCGGCTGCCGGCCTGCCTCGCTGTCGCGCCACGCCTCCCAGAACGACTCGAGATCGAAGTCGTCCGGGCGCACGAAACGGACATCCTCCGTCTTGGCCCGATGGATCGCGGACACGGCGTCGATGTGAACCCGGCCATCTTCTCCGGACCAGACGAGGAACCACCCGCCGGCTTTCGAAGCGAGGCCGTACGGCGCGATCCGCCGCGTCGTCGTGCCAAACTGCCTGGCGAACGTGACGCGAACCCAGCGGTCGTCCATTGCGGCCCGATAGAGGAGAGCCAAGAAGCCTTCCGACCGTTCCCGCTTTCGCCAGGGGAGCGAGTCGATGACGATTCGCTGCGCGAGCCGGCGTGCGGCCGCCTGGCGCGGGTCCGAGAGCGCAGCGGAGAGCTTGAGCCGAGCTGCGCGAAGCGGACCGGCGAGCCCGAGATCTTCGAGCGGCTTGTGGACACTCGAGAGGAAGAAGGCCGCGGCCTCGTCCGTCGTAAGCTGGGTCAGCGTGCTGCGGTACTCCTCGTGCAGGTAGCAGCCGCCGTGCGGTCCGCGCTCCGTGTAGACCGGGAACCCGGCAACTCGCAGGGCATAGAGGTCGCGCAGGATCGTGCGCTGAGAGACCTCGAGTTCCCTTGCGAGTCGGTCCGTCGTGGATCGCCCTTGGGTCTGCAGGAAGAGAAGTACGGAAAGCAGCCGATCGGCCCTCATTCGCCAGTCCTCCGAGCTGCAGTCTATATCCTGACACAAGATGTCGTAAATAGGACGTACGATACGAGGAGTGCCCAGCGTAGGTCGGAGCTTTGACCCACAGGAGGAGCGAGATGACGGGTGGTTGCTTCTACAGAACGCGACGACCGCCGACGGAGGAGGAGATCGCGGCCGCTCTCGGGGCCAAGCTGCCCGTCTGGATGAGGCTGACGCGCTTCGTCGAGACCACCTACGGCGCGGAAGGAACGTGGACGACGTGGGGGCAGGCGAAGAGCGGCTGGAACCTTCGGTACCGCCGAAACGGGAGGGCCCTCGTCGCGCTCCACCCGCAGCGGGACCGCATCTACGTCGAGATGGTCCTCGGGCGCGCCGAGGCGGACCGCGCTCTGGCGCTGAATCTGACGGACGCCGCAACGAAGGCATTCCACGCAGCGCCGCAGGGGCGCGACGGGCGCTGGATCTACCTCTCGGTTGCGAGCGCGGCAGACGCGGAGGATGTAGAGAAGCTGCTCGTGGCGAAGGTACGACCGCCACGAGCGAAGGAGAGAGGATGATTCCGAGAGAGCCCTTCGGACGGACGGGGCACGAGAGCACGCGGGTCATCTTCGGTGGGTGGACGCTGTCCGAAGGGACGCCGGCGGAGGCCGACCGGACCCTTGATCTATTGGATCGGTACAGCATCAACCACATCGATGTCGCCCCGATGTACGGCAAGGCCGAAGAGCTGGTCGGGCCGTGGCTGAGCCACGATCGGGGACGATTCTTCATTGCGACGAAGACGCGGAGCCGCACCCGAGAGGCTGCCTGGGAGGATCTGAAGCGGTCGCTCGACCGGTTGCGGACCGACGCCATCGACCTCTGGCAGCTGCATGGGCTGACGAATCCGAAAGGAGCCGCGGCGGCCCTCGGCCCCGGAGGGGCGATCGAGGCCCTCGTCGAGGCACGAGAGCAGGGACTCGTACGCTACCTGGGCGTGACGGGTCACACGCCGGAGGCGGCGGCGATGCATCGCAAGACCCTCGACGCCTTCGAGTTCGATGCGGTGATGCTCTCGTACAACTACGCGTTCGCTCAAAAGCCGCGGTACGCCGAGCGCTTCGCGGAGCTCGCGAGGACCTGCGAGGAGCGTGGTGTCGCGCTGCAGACCATCAAGGCGGTCGCTCGCCGCCCGTGGGCGGGTCGATCCAAGACCTACCACACGTACTTCTACGAACCGCTCGTCGCGCAGAACGCGATCGACACAGCCGTGCACTGGGTGCTCGGACATCCGCGCGCGTTCCTCGTTGCCGTGGGAGACCTGCAGATCCTGCCGAAGGTCCTGAAAGCAGCGAGTCGGTTCGAGGTTCGACCGTCGGACGACGCCATGCGAGCGCTGGTCGAGAAGTACGACGTGCGACCCATCTTCGGGTCGTGAGAGCCGCGTGGCCCGGAGGCAAGTGAGACGTAGTGCCGGAGACAAAAGAAAGGAAGGGAACATGCCAGAGAGGGTGGAGACCCGTCCGGTGCGCCTGGAGCGCGCGAAGCCGGAAGATGCAGGGCGATTGGCGATCATCCGGGGGAGGGCGTTCTTCGACGAGTGGCGTTTCGTGTCGGAGGAGGATCGGAAGCGGGAGTTCGGGCGGGAAGACCCACCGCTGGGGCCTCCCGGGATCATGGATGTCGGATCGACGAGCGAGATGATTGCGTCGCCGGAGTGCATCTACTACAAGATCTTGCTTGGCGAACGCGTCGTCGGCGGGCTGACCGTGGCCGCCGACGCCAAGAAGTACCCGGAGGAGAACTTCTGGCAGATCTTCGTCGAGCCGATGTACCATGATCGCGGGATCGGGCAGGCAGCGTTCCGGCAGCTCTTCCGGCTGCACCCCGACGTGGAGCGCTGGCGCCTGGGGACGCCGGAGTTCCACACGAAGAACCGCCACTTCTACGAACGGATGGGGTTCACGTACCTCGAGACGTGGAAGCCAGAGCACACGTGGTTCCGTTCCGTGGAGTACGAGAACGTGCTGCCGCAGGAAGAGCGTCTGAAGCTGTAGCGCGAAGGCGAGCTGAGCAGGATACGGGGGAGCCGGGGCGTCTCGGCCCCGCCGCAAGACAAGGAGGCCACGATGCCGTTGACCGACGTCCGAATCGTTGATCTGCCGCCGATGCGCGTCGCGAGTTCGCTTGGCTACGGCCGCAATCCCGAGGATCAGGCGGCGGGCAAGATCGCGCGCTTCGCGCAAGCGACCGGGCTGCGTCCCGGTGCCCCCGGATACCGCGCCTTCGGATTCAACAACCCGAACCCGTCTCCCGGGAGCCCGAACTACGGCTACGAGTGCTGGCTCGTCGTCGGCCCGGATGTCGAGGCTGAGCCACCGATCGAGATCAAGCGGGTCCCAGCGGGGAAGTACGCCGTGACGCGCTGTGTCGGGCTTCAGCACATCGGGCAGCGGTGGCGTGCTCTCTGCGTCTGGGTCGAGGATAGTCCGTACCGGCTCCCGCCGAACGGCGGGCGGTGCCTCGAGGAGTTCCTGAACCTGGCCGAGCAGGACCGCTCGAAGTGGGTGATCGATCTCTACATCGAGATCGTCACATAGGTCTGAGCAGAGGCGTGCCGCCGCGGGCCTTGGGTACCCCAGGTGATCGATGTCCGCGGGCTCCTTAATCTCCGCCGTGCGTTCACCCTGGCAGGGACGTCATCGGCGGCATGTTGACTTCGGAAGTCTAAGCGGAAGGATGGTCCCGCCCGACGCAGGGAGGGTCGGCGGAGAAGGAGAGCGGCGAATGGATCAGCAAGGACGAGCGGGAGCTCTGACGTTCCGGCACGATGTGATCGAAGGCACGCCGTACGAGGCCGGGATGTGGCAGGGGCAAGCCATGGCGGGAGCGGAGTGGCGTGGTGCGTTCACTGCCGGACCTCCCGGCATCACGCGCTACTCCCCCGACGAGGGGAAGAAGGCAATCCGAGTTGTGGAGAGATACTGCCCCGGTGTTGCCGAGGAGATCCGCGGCGCCGCGGATGCGACGGGCATCCCGATCGAGATGATGACGTTCCTCGGTTTCTGTCTTGTGATCGACGGGAAACGGATCCCGACCCTGTGGGCCGAGGATGGGGCGCCGGATCGCGGGACAGCGGGCGGATGCAGCCACTTCTGCCTCCCCCGAAGCCTCAATCCCGACGGCCACGTCCGCCTTGGCGTGAACTACGACTGCCACCCCCAGATGCAGGAGCTGCGCCTCTGCACGACGCGCATCGAAGGGAAGGCCGCGCACATCAGTTTCTCCGACACCGTCTTCGGACGGGTCTCCGGACTCAACGAGCACGGCTTCGGGTTCACGAGCTCGCTGGGCTCGCCCTTGTCTCAGGTGAAGGTCGCGGGACTGCTCTATTCGATCGTCTCGCGGATCCTGCTCGACCGGTGTCGCTCCGTGTCCGAGGCGCTCGACGTGCTCGAGGGCCTGCCGATCGCTTGGTATTCGAACTACATCCTCGCCGACCGGACCGGAGAGACTGCGCTGGTTGAGATCGCCTGCTCGGAGAGAGCGGTGCGGAGATTCGCGCCGGGTGAGTCCCCGGCGCTCTTCGCGACGAATCACTATGTCCTGCCGGAGATGGCGGCGTACTCCGACCTACGAATGGAGCAGTCAGTGCGACGGCGCGAGTTCCTCCGTCAGAAGCTCGAGAAGGCGTCCGAGCCGATTGCGCGCCCGCATGAGTTTCTCGCGGCGCCATATCCTGCCGGGCTCTGCGTGCCGTACTACGACGACGGCCTCGGGACGCTCGACTCGATGGTCCTCGACCTCGACGCGCTGACGGCCGATGTTTCGTTCGGCCCTCCCAGCCTCAATCCCTGGCGGACCTTCGATCTCAGCACGAACGCAGGGTCGACGATCTACACGGCGAGGATCGAGACGCGGTCAGCGCCCGCGGGGTTCTGGAAGCGCGCAGTGAGGAGAACCAGGTGAGCCGCGGAGCCCGAGTGTGCGAGTCTGGGCGAGGCCCTTGAGCGGCCGGCCGGGGCGCGTATCACGTCGATGCGGCCAAGCCCCGCATGGCTCAATCCGGGAGCGGTTCCGAGGAGTCGGGCAGCTGAGGGTGCGAGAGGACGCAACATGCGAGTACCGAGTCCGTGATCGCAAGACCTGGCCTCGGTGTCGGGAATCACCTACTACGCGGCGGTCCTACTCTCGCTTCGGGTGGGCCGACGGAGCGGAACACTCTCTGCAGGCAGCCAGCTGAATGGATTTGACCTTGGAGCGGATGCGCGAGTCAGCGAATGACCGCACAAGGTAGCTCACTCCCAGGAGGACAACGGGGATGCTGCTCCACAGCGCAGCCTGTGGGGCTTGTCTCACGGGATCCGCGGCACGGGCCACGATCGACCATCCGAACAGGCTGAGCCCCAATGCGATGATCACCACGCCTTCCACAATGCCGGTTCTGATCTCCCGTGTGAGAGACCGGACGAGTTCCGCGAGTTGCTCCCCTATGCTCTTGCCCTCTGCATCTGAAGCCATCGTGCCTCCTTGTGTCCAGTCGCGCCGCGCTGCTGATTCCTCGGGGCAAGCCACGGCCGAAGACGCTTCGCACGCCTGGCCGCTCTGCCGTCAACCAGGTGAGTCGATCGATCCCAAGAAGAGGTTCATCCGCGCCACTCTGAGCGGGATCGTGCTCGCGAATCGGTGGCGGATCGCCGGACCACCTCGCGGCGAATAGCTGGAGTTTGGCGGGCGCACTCCGACTCCTTGCGCGGCGCCACCGCCTGCGGCCTAGCCGCCTGCGACCCAGTCGCCTGCGACCTAGTCGCCGAAGCGAAGGACGTGGCTCGGCGCTCGACTCGGCGGCCCGAGGGTCACGTGGAGCTCGGGATCGTCGCACAGGACTGCGATCGTCGAAGCGAACGTGAAGAGGCCGATCTCGGCGTAGAACGTGCCCGGATCCCTCGTGCAGCAGATCGGGTGGAGCGAGTCATCGGTCGACCGGAGGATCTCGGCCAATTGCTCGAGCCGCGAGCCCGTCGGCTCCATCCGGAGCCGAGCCTCGAGCGCGGCGAGGCGTGCCCGGCTGTTGTCGAGGAACGGGTAGCTCTTGTGAGCGTCGAGCAGCTCGCGATACCACGGCTCCAGGTCATGGCTCGCGAGTGGGTGGTTCGTGTGCCCGACGACGTCCGAGATGCCCTCGGGAACGTACTCGACGATCGTGTCCGGGGAGCACTCCATCGAATGGACCTGGGTTGGGTCGCCGACGAGGTAGTGCTGCCCAGTGGCGTGCGGCACACGCCTCAGGAAGTCGACGGCGTCGGTGGCCGTCGGCTGCTGCAGGACGCCACGAAGGACGCAGGCCACCGGAAGGCCTTCGCAAGCATGGCGCAGTTGGAGCTCCGCGTTGCAGCAGACGCCGACGCCGAAGCGATTCAGACCGTTGAAGCCGATGACACCGGCGCAAGACACGACGAGGCTCTCCCCGCCGGTCTCCTCGTCGCGGATGCGCAGGACGAGCTGATACCCGTCGCGGAATGATTCGACATCGATTGTCTGGGCGAGCAGGGTCGATCCCCTCGCGCTGCCGCGGAACCCAAAGCTCGTGCAGTGTTCTCCCGTGATTCGGTCGCCATTGGCCCACAGCTCGTCGACACACTGGAAGGCATAGATCGTATCGAAGTCGAGTCCGCACCCATCGGCGATCCCGCGGATCTCGTCGAAGAGATCGGGCGTCCACGTTTTGATCGCCGCGAGGAAGTTCGTCCGCTCTACGAAGCGGCCGATCATATCGTTTGCGGGGAGGCTGTATGCCTGTGTCAGTTCCGCCTTCCACTGCGCCACGACCTCGTGGATTTCCTTCTTCTGTGTCCTCCCGTGCGTCAGTCCGCGCTCGTACGGGGACCCAGAAAGAAGAAGCGCTACATCATTGGCTCGACTTGCCATGGCCGACCTCCTCGGGCGGAAGTCTACGGGAATTAGGGGCCTTGGGCCTGCCCTGGCGATCGCAAGAGTACCCGCTCGGACG
>Ga0247841_10010921_pt1 | contig 12226 bp, 14 predicted proteins | sample LaCruzMarch2015__2_FD_192410 | JGI IMG/M metagenome (GOLD analysis project Ga0247841, IMG submission 192410) | Freshwater microbial communities from meromictic Lake La Cruz, Castile-La Mancha, Spain - LaCruzMarch2015_18m | ecosystem: Environmental > Aquatic > Freshwater > Lake | place: Spain... | reverse complement strand
CCCCCTCTTCTTATTAAATCATGGCACTAAAAATAGGTCTTGAGATACATGGCTACTTAACAACCAGGGAAAAACTTTTCTGTACATGCAAAAATAACCATAAAGACAAGGAAGCAAAGCCAAATACATTTATCTGCCCAGTTTGCACAGGACAACCCGGAAGCAAGCCCATGCTTCCAAATGAAGAAGCAATAAAAAAGCTTATTCAAATTGCTTTAATGCTAAATTGCAAAGTTAATCATGAACCTCAAAAATTAATCTGGTGGAGAAAACATTATTCATGGCCAGACTTGCCAAAGGGCTATCAAAACACAATATCTGGAACATATGCAACACCTGTTGGAGAAAAAGGAGAATTTTTAGGAATAGGCATAACTGAAGTTCATCTTGAAGAAGACCCTGCGGCATGGGACCCTGAAACAGGAGAAATTGATTATAACCGAAGCGGCGCCCCGCTTGTTGAAATAGTAACAGAACCAGACTTCAAATCAGAGGAAGAAGTTGAAAAATGGCTTAAGGAAATAATTCTAACGATGTCTTACATAAAAACACTTGATAAAGATGCAGGCATAAAAGCAGATGTAAATGTTTCTCTTTACGGAGAAAGAATAGAGATAAAGAATATGAATTCTATAACTGAAATAATAAGGGCAATAAAGTATGAAAAACAAAGGCAGGAAAAAGAGAAGCCAATCAATAAAGAAACAAGAGCATGGGATTCTGAAAAAGGAATAACAATAAAAATGCGTGAAAAGGAAAGTCATGCAGATTATCGCTTCATTAAAGACCCAGACTTGCCAGTTATAAAGATAACAAAAGAAGAAGTTGAAAAAATAAAAAAAAGTCTTCCAGAATCTCCTCTGGTAAAACTTGAAAGAATAATAAAGAAACATAAAATCAATCCAGAAGACGCCAGAGTTTTAATATCCAATTTGGAGATAGTAGAGTTCTTTGAAAAAGTTGTTGAGAAGATTCAACCGAAATTAGCTGTTCCATGGGTTACAGTTGAACTTCTCGGAGTTTTGAATTATAATAAAAAAACATTAGAGCAAGTTGACATAAAGCCAGAGCATTTTATCGAGTTATTAAAATTAATAGAAAACAAAAAAATAACAGAACTAAAAGCAAAGGATATTTTGCGTTCTTGGAAAGAAAAGTCCAGCGAAGTCAAAGCAGATAAGTTTGAAATGATTTCAGACAAGGAAGAAATAGAAAAGATTGTTGAAAAAGTATTAAAAGACAATCCGAAAGCAGTTGCAGATTTCAAAGCAGGACAGCAACAATCATTAAACTTTCTTATTGGTGCTGTAATGAAAGCTACAAATAAGAGGGCAGATTATCAGGCTGCGAAAAAGTTTATAGAAAACAAGTTAAAGTAAAAAAAGAGGAACATGCCAATACCCCTAATCCCATTTGCAGGCGCAGGCGCCATTTCTGAAGGAGCAGGCACAATACTCGAAAAAAAAGTCCTGAGAAAAAAGAAAATCAACTTTAAGGACTATCAGGTCTTCAGCTTTCTTTCAATAGCAATAGTTATGATTCCTCTTCTCTTTTTTTTCTGGAATATTAACTCTGATGCATTTCAGCTGAAAAACATTCTGATACTGGCTTTTGTTGTGTTATCATCAATAATTGCAAACTTGTTTGTCTTTTATGCAATGAAATGGGAAAAAATTACAGAAATAGAACCAATGAGATTATTCCAGCCCCTGTTTGTTATCATTCTTGCCCTCCTAATTTATCCATCTGAAAGAACAAATCACCAGATAATAATTGCAGCGCTTGTTGCTTCCCTGGCATTAATCTTCTCCCATATCAAAAAGCATCATATTCAATTCAATAAATACATGATATCTGCGCTTCTTGGAAGCTTATTCTTTGCCCTTGAATTAGTCGCATCAAACTCTATTTTGCAATATTACTCGCCAATAAGCTTTTATTTCATAAGGTGTTCTTTTATTTTCCTAATAAGTTTTGCAATTTTCAAGTCAAAGCCTGGTTCTATTGACAAGAAAACCTGGATCTATGTTGTCGGAATAGCCATGATATGGGTTTTCTATAGAATCTTGCTGTATTTTGGTTATGTCCATTATGGCGTTATATTCACAACCCTTTTGTTCATCCTTTCAGCAGTTTTCATTTATTTGTTTGCAATGATATTTCTCAAAGAAAAGCCAACATGGAGAAATTTAATAGCTGCCCTGATAATTCTTGCATGTGTAGGTTATGCTTTTTTGGTCTATTCCTAACACTCTAAATAGATATTTAAAACTCTTTTTCTTAATATCCCTAAGGGCCTATAGGTCAACCTGGATAGATCGTTCGGCTTCGGCGAGGAAGGTGGCGAGCTAGAAATAGCATACATATCGCAGCCAACTTCGGAGATACCGGAAGATGGGGGTTCAAATCCTCCTGGGCCCATAAAAGACTTTAAATATATAAAAAATATCTAGGACTATGAAAAAAGAAGAGAAAAAGGAAATCGGAATCACTGCAGACAAAGATGAATTCTCAGAATGGTTCACCCAATTAATGTTAAAGGCAGATTTGGCAGACTATACTGAAGTTTCTGGGTGTATGGTCTTCAAGCCTTCTTCTTATGCATTGTGGGAAAAGGTAATAGCTGAATGTGATAAAAAATTCAAAAAGTTTGGAGTGAAAAATGCTTACTTCCCACTGTTCATACCTGAAAAACTTCTAAATAAAGAAAAAGAACATGTCCAAGGTTTTTCTCCAGAAGTTGCATGGGTGACTCAAGCAGGAGAAACTAAACTTTCAGAAAAATTAGCAGTCAGACCAACATCTGAAACAATAATGTATCCCTCTTATTCAAAATGGATAAGAAGCTGGAGAGATTTGCCTCTTAAAATAAATCAATGGAACAATGTGGTAAGGTGGGAGTTTAGTCATCCTGTTCCTTTTTTCAGAACAAGAGAATTCCTTTGGAATGAACTTCATACAGTATTAGCCTCAGAAAAAGAAGCGCTTGAAGAAGGAAAAAATATTCTTAATGCTTATGATGAATTTTGCAGCGAGTCTATGGCTCTTTATGGGTTAGCAGGAAAGAAAACAGAAAGAGAAAAGTTTGCAGGAGGCATAGCTTCAACAAAACTTCATTATATAATTCCAAATGGAAGAGTTATTGAGGGTCCATGTTTTCATTATGATGGACAAAACTTTGCAAAAGCGTATGATATCAAATTTTTAGATAAAGAAGGAAAAGAGCAATATGGTTACCAAAATACTTATGCTATCTCAACGAGAATGCTTGGAACCATGTTTGCCATTCATTCTGATGAAAAGGGACTTATCTTACCGCCAAAAATGGCTTCGAATAAAGTAGTGATAATACCCATTTTATTTGATGACACAAAAGAGAAAGTTATGAAAGAAGCAAAAAAAATATCTGAAGAGTTAACAGAATTGGATGCATTCATCGATTCAAGAGATAATTACAAAGCAGGATTTAAATTCAATGAGTGGGAACTTAAAGGAATTCCCATAAGAATAGAAATTGGCCCAAAAGATATCGAGAAAAAGCAGGTAATAATCGCAAGAAGAGATACTAGTGAAAAGAAAACAATAAAATTCAATGAAATAAAAAAAGAAGTTAAAATAATGCTTGAAAACATACAAAAAAGCATGCTGAATAAATCAAAAAAATTGTTTGAATCAAAAGTAGAAAAAGCAGATTCCATCAGCGAGATAAAAAAGATCATCGAAAACAAAAAAGTTGGAATAATCCCATTATGCAAAAATGAAAAATGTGAAGAAACCTTAAAATTTGAAACAAAGGGAGCAAAAGCGGTTTTTATAGCAGATAACTTAAAAGTTAAGTCAGAAAAATGTGTAATATGCAATAAGCCTGCAGATTATTTTGTATATTGCGGTAAAACTTACTAACTCTTTCTAATCTTCTCAATTTCTTTCAACAGAATCTTCTTAAAATCTTCAACCTTATCCGACGTCATCCTTGCCCCCGAAGCATGTTCATGCCCGCCCCCGCTTGCTCCTTCAATATCTGCTACAGCATTAACAACAGGAATTCTGATATCCTTCTCCCATCTTAGTGAAATATTTGAAATATTCCCGCGGGTATACACCACAATAATAACTTTTTTAGGATGTTTGTAAAAAAGTTCATTGGCAATATACTGGCTTATGCTTAAATCTCCGCTGTAATTAAAAAATAAAACATCTCCTTCAACAGAGTCTTCTGCTTTTTTTAAAATTCTCTGATATTTCTCATTTATCTCCTCAAATCTCTTTAACATCATTTTAGCTTTTTTGCTTTCTTCAAAAATATCATGCGCACTAGTCGCAGTCATAAAAAATCTGGACATAGAAACAACATTGCTCGTTTTATCTTTCATAGCAAAACTTACAATCATGCATATTCTTCCAAAAAGACTGTTATAGAGTATATCTGCAGCAGTTTTATAATTACAGTCTATCAATTCAGGAAAATTTTTCTTGAAATCTTCCAAAAAATCGGGGATAAAACTATCAGTTATGCATCCAATAGCAGCAATCCACATATCCTCTTTTTTTCCAGCAATCTTATAGCATAAATAAGAAACAGGGTCATATTTCTTGTCTACATAATAGGTATTATAATAATATTTTGTTTCTGGTTTGGGCACATTATGATGATCTATATGAACAAGGGGAATATTTGCTTTTTCAGCCATTTCAATAAATCCGGGATCAATAGTGGGTTTATCCAAAACAAAGATATAATCTGCATTTAATTCTTCTACTCTCTTAAAATAAGTTTTATCCAGCGTAGGAAATGATTTTATAATAATCCCCCTTCCCCTCCCGAGATATCTTTGAAGCAGAATAAAACTGCAAAATCCATCAGGATCATTATCATAAAAAAATACGGGATTTTTAGCTTTTTCAAGATGTTCTCTTATTTCATTAATTTGTTCATTTGTTAACATGTGTTAGTGGATGCAGTATTCTTAAAACCCGCGGGCGGTTTCATTCTACGTTAAAGTTTCTTTCGAAGAAACTTTATATTATATTTTTTTCCCAATCATTATTTGTTCCTTCAAATTTGCTAATTGATCTCTAAATGTGTTTGTTTTGTTTTTTAGTATCTTCCTTAAATCTTCTTCATTTGCATTGAGTATATTCTGCAAATTTTCAAAAGAAGAAATGAGAGATTTTGTCTCTTTATCCATCAGGTTTAATTTGCTCAAAAGCCTGTAACCTCTAGAAAAAACAGTTTTATCGGGGGATTCTTCAAAAACCATTCTTGAAAGTGAAGTTAGATCAAGCAAAGAATCAGAACTTAAATTTTCAAGGAATTTTGTGACATATAATGGTTTTGAAGCATAATCCTTTATTATCAAATCTCTTCGTTCAATAATTCCTTTTGTAAGTTCATTTATTCTCATTTTTATCATTGTTCCCTCATTTCCAAGTTCTATAAGATATCTCTTGATATTATTTGTCATTTTTACTATCATCTCTATTCTTTGAAGAACCAAACATACATCGCCATAGGAAACAAGATTAGTTATCTCAAGTATATTGAAATTTTTTGAATTTTCATCAAGAATTTCTTTTTGCTTTTCAAGTATTTGCAATGTTTCAGTGGCTCTTCTTAAAATATCTTCTGAATTCTGCAGAACATATCTTTTATTGTCATAATAAAGCGTTATCTTCCTTCTTCTTTCTGAAACAGCAATAACAATTGCCCCCGTTTGTTTTGCTGTTCTTTCTGCTGCTTTATGTCTTGTTCCTGTCTCTTCTGAAGGAATATCACTTTTAGGAATAAGAAGAGTATTTGCAAAAAGTATTTTTTTCATATCGCTTGAGAGAATTATTGCACCATCCATCTTAGCCAATTCTGCTAGTCTTTGTGAAGTAAATTTGCAATTAACCTTAAATCCGCCCTCAAAAATATTCTTTGCTTCATCACATTCAACAAGAATCAACGCTCCTGTTCTTCCATTCAAAATATCATCTAACCCTGTTCTCAAACTCTTTCCGGGAGATAATTTTCCCAAAACTTCAAGAAAATTTATTTTATTCTGTTTAGTTTCATTAACAATTGGATTTATTACAAGTGTCTCATAGCCATTTTCTCTTCTTATCTCTTCCCCATTGCTTGAATTATTCTCATTTTTTGCAATTTCTACTTCTATTTTTTTTTCTTCTTCCATTTGAGCATAATATTTTAAGACTGTTCAGGTATATAAATTTTTTTCTGTTTAAAATCTTCTAATCTTCTCTGTTTTCCTCTTTCCCTAATTAAAATAGACCTATTTATAAATTCATTTGGAGGAATTTTCATTCTTTTTTGTATTATTTTTATTGCTTCGCTTAAAGAAGAAAACTTCTCGGGCAAATTTTTGAATGCTTGTCTGCTTGCTTCTCTTAATATTCCTACCCCCATCGGAGCATAATATTCCGGTCTTGCTTCTCTCATAACCAAACAACTCGCTTGTCTCTTTATTTTTTCAAGATATTCACAAAGAGCAAGCCTGTTAGAATAATATGCTCCCGTAACATTACTTGCATACTGTTTTCTTCCAAAAAAACCTTCATAATCGGTCATAAAAAGAGTTTCCAAAGAGAATGGATTCCAGACACTTCCATGCATTTTTGCCTCTATTACCTCAAAACAAAATTTGTCTGGAAGCAAAAGAAATTCATAATGATTTCCCAAATATTCTGAATTAAAAACCAAAATTTCTGAAATTTCTGGGTAGTATCTTATTTTTTTGAGCATGTCTTTGCTTATTGTATCATCAACAGCAGTTATTGCCCACCTTGTTGGAACTAATTTTCTATTGTATCCTGTGCCTAAAAGCCCTGCTGAAAGAATTTTACTTATGTTGCTTATTTTTATATTGTTTTTGTACAGCTCATTCATAGCTGTTGTTGCTTTTGCATCACTATCTGAAACAAGATAATCTACTTTTTTTAATATTTTTGGATTTTCTTCAAGAGTTATAGATTTTAAGGGTGCAGGATTCCCTATCAAAGGAACTTCTTGATTGAAGTTTATAGACATTTTGGGGGCTTTTTTGAGAAAAACTTCCATTGAAACAGACTTATCTGCCATACTTACCTCTTGCATAACTGCCCTAAACCTATTATTAGTTGAACCTTTTACAGCAGTCTTAAATCTTGAGTAAATCAAGCTTGCCCTTCGTGAAAGTATGTCTGAAATTGAAAAATTCTTCTCATGCCATATCTCTGGCAGACTAATCTCTTCTTTTTCCCCATACTCTTCTGGACTAAGAATTCCGGCATTTATCTCAGGATAATTATGCCTTCCAACAAATATCTCTGGCGGAGAACTTCCAGAAAAATGAAGTTTTACTTTAGGAGAATATCCTTCAATTCTGTTTAGAATCATGCAGGGCTTCCCGCATAGTCCCTTTCCCTTGCATCGAGCACATAATTCTGAATCAAAAAAACTTGCCATTTTAACTATTGTTTTTTAGCTTTCCAAAACAAACTTGAATTCTAATACCTCCTTGTTTTGAAAATCCAAAAATTGCATTTAGAAAAAAAGTATGTTCTCTTTATATTTTTGATTGTTTTGGACTATATTCTTCTTATTCCTTTAAGTCACTTATGCCCAGCATAAGGAAAAGAAGCCCTATCAAGATTACAAACCAGACAAGACCTCCCTTTAGGAATTCTAGTGCAGCTGTTCCAAATCCCCAGGGCTTATACCCCCAAAGACATATGGCAGCAATCACTAATACAAGTCCAACCAATAATTCTAGCCACTTGTTCATATTTCTTATAGTCTTTTATAGTTTTTAAGATTATTGGTTTAAGCAGATTAGGAGATTACAAAAAACATAAATAATTATCTACTTTCTTTAAAACTTGCTTTAAATTTATCAATTAAACCTTTACTTAAAGATTCTCTTTTAACTTCTCCAGTTGTGGGCCAATATTTCCCTTTAAATCCCTCTGCATGTACTGGATAAATAAAGATAGCAACAGGCAATTCATCATTAGTCAAATCTAATTTATGACTGCAAGGATATACTACATAAACCCCTGGTTCTTTTTCTGTCATGAATTTACATAGAAAAATGATTTAAAAGGATTGTTGAAATAGAGTACATATTTACTTTAACAAACCGATTAAACTTCCCTCAATAATCGCTGCAATAATCAAAAGTGGAATAATAACAAAAATAAAAACTTTCAAAGAAAGTACAAGTCGTCTCATAAACTCTTTATCCGAATTTTTCGAAAAGAAGAACATTCCTAATTTTGTTCCAAGACCCAAGCCGATAATCACTGCAGGAAGCTCAAATATCCCGTGGGGAAGAAGACGAAAAAGAGAGGAAAAACCCGCATTTTTAACAGCATAATTAGAAACAAACCCCAAAACATATCCATTAACTATGGTAAGAGTAACTGGAATAAATCCAAAGAGAATTCCCAATGCTAAACCAACAAAGCTAGTTTTAAGATTATTCAAAAAAATAAACCAGACAAGTGAAAAAGTATTCAGTTCGTTTGTCTGTTCTAACAGTTGTTTTATTAAAATTTTTATTGGTTCAACAAAAAAAATGGGGAAAATAAAACCAAGAATACCAAAAACAAGAAAGACAGAAGCAATAGAATAAATATATTTTTTGCTTTCTTTAATATAACCCCAAGATTCTTTATAGTAATCGCAGCAACTTTCCTTTTTCTTTATAATTCTTACCCTCTTTTTCCCAACCATTTTAAGAAAAATGCCTCCCCAATGCATTTATTTTTTTAGGATATTTATACCGGAGATATAGTCCATAAAGGATACCGCATAAAAATCCACCCAAATGAGCAGTGTTTCCTATTCCAAAACTAACGGTTGAAGAAACAATCCAGGTTGCAAAGAGCACAAATGGAATCATTATATATCCTGGAAGAGAGAAAAAAGGGAAAAATATTATTGAAAATCTCATTTTAGGAATCAAAACCATAAAAAGAGCAGCAATAGCAAAAATAGCGCCAGAAGCTCCTACTGCATAATCTATAGGGCTTCCAAAAATTTTTGCTCCGACTAAAGAATTGCCGAAAAAGTATGCAAGAACAACAAATAACAAACCGGCAATTATTCCTGAAAAAATATAAAACCAAAAAAACCTTTTTCTTCCAATTATTCTTTCACACAATCCTCCCATTGAAAAAAGCACAAACATGTTTATAAAAAGATGAAAAAACCCCCCATGAACGAAAACACTGGTAATAATTGTCCATAAATATTGACCATGCATAATCGCATTGGGTTGTATAGCAAAATATTTTATAAGACCCTGATTAATTATCATACAAACCATAAACAAGATAAAAATCAGTATATTGACAAAAATTATTTGTGTCGTGATATTAAGATTTTTCAGCCACAATAAGAAAAGATTCTGTTTAGTTTTAATAGGAAAAACTCCGAAATTATAATTCATTTTACTTTTTATGCTTCTTTATTTTCTTGTTTTTCTTAACTTTTTTTATTTTTTTCTTTACTTTAATGATTTTTTTATAATTCTTGAGAGACTTCTTTTTTTCTTTCTGTCTTACCATTTTCTTTTCTTCCCTTGCATCTTTCTTGAGTTTTTCTACTTTTTTGATGATTTTCTTGAGTTTTTTGTCTTTTTCTCCCTGTTCTTTTGATTTCTCGGCAGTTATTAATTCAAGTTCTTTCTTGAGTTTGATTATTTTCTTTGAAAGATTGTCTATGTAAGAGATATTATCTGAAAGCACATAAATTTCCCCGCATTCTGAGCAGGTAAAATTAGTCAACAAAGCAGATTCTTCTGTTACCTCTACTCCACAGATAGGGCATTTATAGAATTTTTTGAGTTTTTTGCTTGAAAGTTCACTTTCAAGCCGGGATATTTCCTGGCTTAATTTAGTTTCAAGAATCTCAAGCGATCTAAACACATCCAATGTCCAAAAATAAATATACCATCCTTTTCTTTTATCTTTTTTTCTTATTGAAGAAATAATGCCGAGTGATGATAACTTATAAAGAAGATTTCTTGTTTGATTGATAGTTAATCCTAACTTTTTTGCGATTAAAAATTCATTTATGTCTTTTTTATCGTATAGAAAGTTAACTATCTGGGCAGCAGTTTCACCGGCTATAGTTTCTGCAATTTGTTTAATCAGTTTAAGTGGCATTGTAAAAGCAATCAAACTTTATCACGCCATAATAAATACCTTTCGGTTTTTCTTTCACCACTTTAAAGTTAATGAAAAGCTATTTATATCATTTTTCCAAGAGTTTAGTATGATATTCTTTGGAAAAAAAGAGGTAAAAAAACCAGTACTGCCTGCATTGCCTGGTTCTGAAAGTCTCCCAGAACTTCCGCAATTACCTGAAGAAAGGCAAAATCAAGAGTTTCCTACACTTCCGCAGATGAATCAAACAAAAGATAATCTTGATTTAGGAATTATAAAAAGTACGATATTCCCCCAGGTAAGAAAGATGGATTCTGCCTCAGAATACCAGCCCTCATTCAAGCCTGAAGAGAGATTAGAATCAGATTATGAAGCAAATTCTCAAAATAATCAAACAAAAGACGAACCAATTTTTGTAAAAATAGATAAATTTCATGATGCTCTGGATAATTTCAACAAAATAAGAGAAAAAGTTTTGGAGATTGAGAATGAATTAAAGAACATAAACGAGATAAAAACCAAAGAAGAAGAAGAATTAAAGGAATGGGAAAGTGAGATACAGTCGATAAAGGCAAGGATGAATGCTATTGACAATTCTCTTTTCAGCAGAATAGGTTAACAATATGGTTAACGCAGTTCATGTTGGGATAAATTACAGTAAGGCAGTCTCTGCAAAAAAAGATATTCTTAACTGTGAGAAAGAATTCTTGGAAATTATAAAACACATAAAAGCTTATGACTCCCTAAAAAAAAGAGAAATATCCATGAAAAATGGAGTAAAAAAAGACATATCTAATTTAAGATTAATGATAACAAAGATACAGGAAGAACTTCCAAAAACAGAAGAAACAAAAAGCTTTGATAAAACTGAGAAACAAAAAATATCTGCAAGACCATTAAAAGAAAAGATGAAAGCTATTCCTGTTGCTAAAAAGGAAGATCATCTAGAAGCAGAATTGCGTGAGATTCAGGAAAAATTAGACAGATTGAATTCTTTGTAATATTTAATGAGGAAAAATTTAAATACTGGCGCGTATTAATAATCAAATGCAGAAAATAGAGAATATGGACATGAATAGAAACATTTGTCTAGTCTTATCTGCAAAAATTCTCGGAGTCTTGTGCTAATTTTACACAAGGCCCAGACATTTCTTAACAATTAAAATTTTTAAATTCTCGGCCTTGTTTGTAATTCTATAAGATTCCCGGAAAATTAAATTAAAATGGAAAAACCAAACAAAAAAAACATGAATGAAACAAAAGTAGAAGGAGAACTTGTAAACAGAGTTTTGGATGCACCTAACCCCGAAAGACCATCTCTGCCTATGCCTGAAAGAGAAATAGACATGGGTAGTCTTGGCGGTCAATGGTTTACAGGAGATTATAACGCGCCAGTTTCTACAATCCAATATGAGCGTCCAGTACCGAGCAAGTACTTTTAATCACTCTAGAACAGCTCACTCTTGTATCTGGTTATGAGAAGTGAAGTCTACTCAGAATCCAAAAGCTCTTCTCGCATTTGTATTTGGATATTATGCTTTATTTACTTAAATCCAAAAGCTCGGCCTTTATTCTTCTGATTCCAGCAGCAGAACTCTCTTCTTTTGTTATCTTAAACTTTCCGAGCTCGCTTGTCATTGACACATGAGGACCTGTGCAGATTTCCCTGCTTAAAACCTTGCCTTTTTTGTCTTTAACAGTATAAACAAAAACAATTTCAGGATATTTTTTTTCAAACTCCCCATGAGCACCAGATTTTAATGCTTTCTCAAGAGGCATCTCTTCTCTTAAAACTTCCAAATCTTTCTCAATCTTATCATTTACCCATTCTTCAATCTTCTTTATTTCTTCATCATCAAGCTTTCTTCCAAAATTAAAATCAAACCTCAATCTTTCCGGAGTTATGTTTGAACCTTTCTGACTTATCTTTTCGTCTTTCAAAACTTTTCGCAGGGCCTCATTAAGGAGATGTGTTGCTGTATGAAGCTTTTTTGTTGCTTCAGAATTATCCGCAAGTCCTGACTTAAAAGTTCCTGCACTTGCTGTTCTTGAAAGTTCCTGATGCTTCTTATTT
>Ga0247841_10010918_pt1 | contig 12228 bp, 12 predicted proteins | sample LaCruzMarch2015__2_FD_192410 | JGI IMG/M metagenome (GOLD analysis project Ga0247841, IMG submission 192410) | Freshwater microbial communities from meromictic Lake La Cruz, Castile-La Mancha, Spain - LaCruzMarch2015_18m | ecosystem: Environmental > Aquatic > Freshwater > Lake | place: Spain... | reverse complement strand
CAACGACTAAAGAGCTAAAACAGCAGTTAGCAGAAGTTGTTTTGGAAGCGTATAAAGGCAGCTAAAATTAGGGGACGGTTCTATTTTTCCCGAATAAAGTTCTGAAAAATAGAACCGTCCCCTAGATTTCCAATATGAATATTTATCTTGTGGGATTTATGGGTACCGGGAAAACTTCTGTTGGCCGGCAGTTGGCTAAAGAGAAGAGGTGGAGTTTTGTTGATTTGGATGAAATGGTTGAATTAAAAGAGCAGCGTAGGATTGTGGATATTTTTGCTCAGGATGGTGAGTCGTATTTTCGTAAAATTGAGAAAAAATTCTTAAAGCAAGTCTCTACTCAGAAAAAATTTGTGGTGGCCTGCGGCGGCGGAGTAGTTTTAGATCCTGACAATATTAGGCTGATGAAGAAAACTGGGATTTTAATCTGTCTTTGCGCTACTTGCGAGGCGATTTTAAAAAGAGTTTCCGCTAGCTCGTTGCGTCCGATTTTAAATGTCGCTAAGCCTCGGGAGCGCATTGAACTTTTACTAAAGATGCGTGCACCTTATTATCTGCAGGCGGATAAAACAATTGATACTTCAGTTTTGACAGTTAAACAGGTAGTTGCTAAGATTTCCAAAATACTCGTTGCGAAAAAATGAATAATTTTGAGGCTTTAGTAAGTTTGAATCTTATTCCACAGATTGGCAGCGTGCGACTGGAAAGCCTGCTTAATAATTTTCAGAAGCCGCAAGATATATTTAAAGCCAGCCGCAAGGATTTAGCCGCGGCAGTGGGTGAGCATTTAGGTGATAGGATTGCTTCTTTTGATAATCAGCGCTTAGAAAATGATCTGGTTTTAGCTAAAAAGGCAGGCTTGAAAATTATCACGCTCTTTGATCAAGATTATCCGCAAGCCCTTAAGGAAATACCCGGTCGCCCGATTGTGCTTTACATTTTAGGCAATATAACTGCGCAGGATAACTTAGCTATTGGTATTGTTGGTTCGCGCCGTGCTTCATTTTACGGTTTAAGTAGCGCAGAATTTTTTGCCTCTGCGTTATGCGCCCAGGGCATAACGATTGTTTCAGGAATGGCTCGGGGAGTTGATACTTATGCTCATCGTGGAGCTTTGAAAGCCAAGGGGCGCACTATTGCGGTAATCGGTAGTGGGTTTAACCACATTTATCCTGCGGAGAATGTGGATTTAGCTAAGGAGATCTCTTTGTCTGGAGCAGTTATCTCTGAATTTCCTATGGACGCTAAACCTTTGGCGCAGAATTTTCCCCGGCGCAACCGCCTAATCAGCGGTTTAAGTTTGGGTGTTTTAATTACCGAAGCAGCTAGGAACAGCGGGGCATTAATTACCGCGGATTTTGCTTTGGAACAGGGTAGGGAGGTTTTTGCTTTACCGGGTAGGATAGATTCGGTTGGCTCAATGGGAGCTAATGCCTTGCTTAAACAAGGAGCAAAAATGGTTACCTGTTGCGATGATATTCTTGAGGAGTTGAATTTAGCTGCCGGGTGTATGAAAAAAATAGAACCTGTGGTAAAAAAACAAGAAATTGCATGTGGAAAAGAAGAAAGCCGGCTTTATGAATGCATAACCCAGCAGCCGGTAGCCATAGATGATTTAGTTCAAAAGTCATCGCTTAGCAGTAGCCAGGTCTTAAGCTTAATTTTAAAATTACAATTTAAGAAATTAATTAAAGCATTGCCGGGTAAACAGTTTATAAGGAATTAAATGAGTAAAAACCTAGTGATTGTTGAATCACCAACTAAAGCCAAAACTATTAGTAAGATTCTGGGTGATGATTTTCGGGTAGTTTCATCGATGGGGCATATTATTGATTTGCCGGCGAAGAAGCTGGGGGTGGATGTAGAAGATAAATTTAAGCCGACATATGTGGTGATTCCGGGCAGAAAGAAAATATTAGCGCAATTAAAAAAAGAAGCTAAGGGAAAAGAAAATATTTATATTGCTACTGACCCTGACCGGGAAGGCGAGGCGATTGGCTGGCAGATAAAAGATAAGCTATTTAAAGGTAAAAATGTATTGCGGGTAAGTTTCCATGAGATTACTCCGCATGCGGTGGCAGAGGCTTTTAAAAACGCGCGGGAGTTTGACGTTAAAATGATTGAAGCCCAGGTTGGCCGCAGGGTTTTGGACCGGATGGTGGGGTATTTTTTGAGCCCCTTACTCTGGAAAAAAATTGCCCGCGGCTTAAGCGCCGGGCGCGTGCAATCTGTAGGATTAAGGTTAATTGTAGAAAGGGAACGGCAGATTCAAAAGTTTATTGCTAGTGAGTATTGGGAGATTTCTGCGGAATTATTTAAGCCTAAAGTTTCGGGAGAGAGTAATTTTTGCGCTAAGCTGGATAAAATTGATAATCAGAAAGTAGAGATTAAAAGTAACCAGGATGCGCAAAGTATCTGTGATCAGTTAAAGGATAAAGGGTTTAAAGTTTTAGAGATTAAAAAGACAGAAAAAAAGCGTTATCCTTCGGCTCCGTTTATTACCAGCACTATGCAGCAGGAGGCGTTTAATAAGCTTAGATTCAACGCTTCCAAGACGATGTTGATCGCGCAGCAGCTTTATGAAGGCATTGATATTGGTGAGGATAATCCCGTAGGTTTAATTACTTATATGCGTACGGATTCTCCTAATGTTGCCGCGGAAGCTATTGCCGAGGTACGTGAACATATTGGAAGAGGTTTTGGCAAAAATTTTCTTCCGGAGAAACCGAATGTTTTTAAAGCTAAGAAGTCTGCACAGGAAGCACATGAGGCAATCCGTCCCAGTTATGTTTGCCGGTCTCCGGAAAGCCTAAAAGATTTTCTTAACCATGATCAAATACGGCTTTACGAGCTTATTTACAATCGTTTTTTAGCTAGCCAGATGAAGCCGGCGGAGTTTTTGGCAACCGCGGTGGATATTTTAGCGGATAAATATTTATTCGTCGCTAATGGAAGCCACTTACTTTTTGAGGGTTTTCTGGTCGTTTATAATAAAATTCAGGCAGAAGAAAAAGAAGATCAGGATGAAGAGAAAGAAAAAGCTAAAAATGTAGTTCCTCCTTTGGAGCAGGGTGAACTGCTCGGCTTAAAAAATCTTACCCCTTCGCAGCATTTTACTAAGCCTCCGAGCAGGTTCTCGGATAGTTCATTAATTAAGGCCCTGGAAGAGGATGGGATTGGCCGGCCTTCGACTTATGCACCAATTATCTATACGATTATTTTACGTGATTATGTTCGCCGAATTAAAGGCTACCTTAATCCTTCGGAATTGGGCTTTAAGGTAAATGATATGCTGGTAGAATATTTTCCTAAAATTATTGACGTAAAATTTACGGCTTTAATTGAAGAAAAACTGGATGAGATCGCAGAAGGCACACTTAGCCGGACTAAGATATTAGAAGATTTTTATTTACCTTTTAAGGAGAGCCTGGATTTTGCTCAAACCCACATCGTTAAGGAAGTTGTTACTACGGAAGAGCTCTGTGATAAATGCGGTAAGCCTTTAATTGTGAAGTGGGGAAGGCGCGGTAAATTTTTGAGCTGTTCTGCTTTTCCGGAATGCAAGAATTCAAAGTCGATTACTTCCGGGGTTAAGTGTGGGATCGAGAATTGCGGGGGGGAGTTAATCGAGCGCCACTCTAAGCGTGGATTTTTTTACGGTTGCTCAAATTTTCCTAAATGTACTTTTACCTCGCGCGACTTACCGGAAGGCAAATAATAATTATGGAGAAATTCATTGAAAAATTTGTGCGTTATCTGGAAATTGAGAAGAACTACTCTGCTCATACGATTCTGAATTATAAATTGGACCTTGTAGGGTTTAATAAATTTATTGCCGGGACCGAATTGGAAAAAATTGGTTATTTGGATTTAAGGAAATATCTGGCAGTTTTAAAAGAAAAGAATTTTGGGAATCGTACGGTTGGTCGAAGACTTTCCACGCTACGCAGTTTTTTTAGATTCCTTTGCCGTGAAGGATATATTAAAACTAACCCTATTCTTATGCTTTCTAGCCCTAAGCTAGAAAAACACCTGCCTTCATTCATGACAGAGGATGAGGTTGGCCGGCTTATTGAATCCGCTTTTGCCAAAACTCCGAAAGACCTCTTAGGCCTGCGTGATCGGGCAATTCTGGAAGTATTTTATTCCAGCGGCTTGCGTATTTCGGAGTTAGTAGGGCTAAACTTAGGGGATATTGATTTTATTAGTGGCATTCTTAAAATAAGAGGTAAGGGGAAAAAGGAAAGGATCGTGCCTATCGGAGAAACCGCGCTGGCGACAGTGAGGAAATATTTGGAAAAAAGAAAAAAACAGATAGATGCTTTATTTTTGAATAATCACCATCGGCGCATTACCACTCGCGGAGTACGTTTCTTAGTCGTAAAATACCTTAATATCTCTGGAATTAAGTCGGGAGTTTCCGCGCATACTTTTCGGCATTCATTTGCCACACATCTTTTAAATCATGGCGCAGATTTGCGCACAGTGCAGGAACTTCTAGGCCATGCGAATTTATCTTCAACGCAGATTTATACGCATTTGACTACGGATAAATTAAAAAGTGTTTATGATAAGGCGCATCCGCATGCCTAGAAGATCAGTAGGTAGTAGTTAGTAGGTAGAATATAGGGGAAAAAGTAGATGTTTATAGTTTATGATCTAATATTTTTAGTTTTTGCAATATTTTATTTACCGTTGTATTTTTTGCGCGGAAAGCTTAACTCTGGTTTTCTTAGGCGCCTGGGTTTTCTACCGGCTCAACTAAATTTGGATAGGCCGATCTGGATTCACGCTGTAAGCGTAGGTGAAGCTATCGCCATAAAAGGACTCCTGAGGCAATTAAGACAGGCTTATCCCGGTAAAAAGCTGGTTATTTCTACTGTGACTGCTACCGGAAATAAAATTGCCCAAGGCTTAGTTCAGGATGGGGACTTTTTGACCTATCTGCCCTTGGATTTTAGTTTTATTGTCAAACATGTTTTAAAGAGGATTAATCCTTGTATGTTTATTATTGCTGAGACTGAGATCTGGCCGAATTTGATTACCTGCCTGGATAGACTGCAGGTTCCGGTTATTACGGTTAATGGCAGGATTTCGGATAGCTCTTATAGCGGATATCGGTTAATTAAATTTTTCATCCGGCCAATTTTAAGGATGGTTAAACAATTTTGTGTGCAGAGCGATCTTGATGCCTTGCGTTTAAAAAGTTTAGGTGTGGATAAGCAAAGAATTCAGGTTACCGGGAACGTAAAATTTGATATTAACTTGGATCCGATTAGAGAATTAAATGTTTTAGACTATCGGGCTAAGCTTTGGTTGGGGCAATTTGATAAATTATTAGTTTGCGGCAGTACGCACCCTGGCGAAGAGGAATTAATTTTTACCGCTTATCAAGAGCTTTTGGTGGTTTTCCCGAGATTGAAACTTCTTATTGCCCCGCGGCATCCCGAACGCAGTAAAAAGATTTCTAGGTTAGCAGCGGATAAGGGCTTTATGCCAGTGCTTATTTCAAGTATATCCGGCGCCTACTCCGTTAAAAGTCCCACTTCTAACGGGGGCTGCTCAACCTGTACTAATAGTCCGGTATTTATTTTGGATACTATCGGGGAATTGCTAAATTATTATTCTGCGGCGGATATTGTTTTTGTCGGTGGGAGTATGGTAAAAAAAGGCGGTCATAATATTCTTGAGCCGGCGAGCTTAAAGAAGCCGGTAATTTTTGGCCCTTACATGTTTAACTTTCGCCAGATCAGTGAATTATTCCTGACTAATCAAGCTGCGCTAATGGCGACCAGTAGCCGAGAGTTAGCAAATAAAGTAAAAGAACTCCTAAATAGTAATCTTTTGGCTAAGGGGCTGGTTGAGCGCGCCTATGATTTAATTATTAAAAATCGCGGTGCGACGAATAAAAATATTCAGATTATTAAACAATTGAGCTAATGAAGGAGCGTAATATGTCCGGTGATATTTATTTAACTCAGGAAGGTTATGAAAAATTAGTCAATGATCTGGAGTATTTAAAAACAGTTAAGCGTCGTGCACTTGCTAAGGCTATCGGCGAAGCCCGCGCACATGGAGATATTAGTGAGAATGCGGAGTATGATGCGGCCAAGGATGCGCAGGGCCATAACGAAAAACAGATTGTTGATTTGGAGGATAAGCTGGCGCGGGTACGCATACTGGATAAGAATATCCCTAAGGATGAAGTTTTAATCGGGGCTACGGTAAAGTTAAAGGATATGGATACGCTTGAGGAGCTGGAGTATACATTGGTTTCAGAGCTTGAGGCAGATTATAATCAAAATAAAATTTCAATAAGTTCTCCGGTAGGGGGAGGATTATTGGGGCACAAGAAAAATGAGATTGTAGAGATAACTATTCCTGCCGGAACCCTGAAATATAAGATTATCGAGATATCGCGTTAGAATTTAAATGTTGGATAAAATTGGCCATTTAAAAGTAGAAATCTTTAAGATTAAAAATCGGACGGGGTTTGCTGCGGTTTGTTTTGAGCATCTTACTGAAGGTAAGAATCCGCAGGAGGCCTACGAGCGTATGGTTAAGGCTTTACGCAGAAGTAATCGTAAAGGTTAGCTAAAAAAATTGTGCATTTTGACTATTCTGGTAAATTTAGGGAACTTTTTAAGTTCTATATTGGGTTTACTGGTAAAAAAGGTAGGATGAAAAAACAGGATTTAAAATTTATGCGCTTGGCGATTACTAAGGCGTTGGAGGGTGTAAGAAAAGGACAGACTCCTTTTGGCGCTTGCATTGTGAAGAATAATAAGGTTATTGCCTGCAGCCATAATTTGGTTTGGAAAAGTAATAATATTACCGCGCATGCTGAGATGGTGGCAATTGGTTTTGCCTGTAAAACGCTCAAAGTAATAGATTTGTCCGGTTGCACTATTTATTCAACCTGCGAGCCATGTCCGATGTGTTTTTCTGCCTGCCACTGGGCTAGGATTTCACGTATTGTTTTCGGATGCGCGATAAAAGACGCTAAGAATTTTGGTTTTAATGAAATGGCGGTTTCCAATTTGAAGTTAAAAAAGATAGTTAAGAGTAAAATTAAAATTACCTCGAAGATAGCGGTAAAAGAAAATCTTGCGCTTTTTAAATTTTGGCAAGAGCAGGCAAAAGCAAGGGCTTATTAGGAGGGTTTAATGTATAATGTCCAAGTTACACATAATCAGGATTTAGCTTTTACGGTTAAAACAAATAAAGGCGAATACATTATTGACGCAAAAGGCAATGGGCTAACTCCTTTGGATGCTCTTTTGACCGGATTAGGAAGTTGTATTGGGGTATATATCCGTAAATATGCCGAAGGTTCTAAACTAAACTTAAATAATTTTAAGATAAATGTTTCGGCTGAACTTTCCCAAGAGTCGCCGGTTTCTTTTAGGCAAATCAACGTAGTAATAGATTTAAAGGATTGCCAGTTGGATGAGCGTAGGCAAAGAGCACTGCTTGAATTCATCAAGAACTGCCCTGCGCATAATACTCTAAAGGGTAACCCGTCAATTGAATTTATACTAACATGTTAGAAATAAAATTAAGGCAATCTGGAAATTGCATTATTCTGGATTTATGCGGCCAGATCGATGTGGATTCAGCTAATCTGGTGGAAGTTGTCGGCCAATGTGTACGCGACGGTTACCTGAATATTCTTTGTAATCTGGAGGATATCCAAGCAGTAGATTATATGGGTGTTTCAGTGGTAGTGATTGCTTATAAAGAGGTGGTTAATCATAAGGGTCGGATGAAGTTTGTAAATATCCCAGTGCATTTAAGGTACATATTTACAGTCTCCGGCATGGATAGGGTAATTGAGATTTATGCTTCTGAAGATCTGGCTCTAAATAGTTTTAAGGAAGATAAAGCTATCGAAAATATCAAAAGGATGCAGCTGCGCCGCAGGTTTAAACGCTTGCCGATTGATTTAAAAATAGAGTTAAAATCTAAACAGGATAGTTCTTCAGAATGCTTTAAAGTCGAAATGCTTAATTTAAGCGCGCTAGGGGCTTTTATATTTGGTTGTGGTAAATTTAAACTGCAAGATGAAGTAATCCTTAAAATGACGCTTGCGCCAAAGCCGGAGGTGTTAGAGTTAGAAGCGCGGGTAGTCTGGGTTCCGGATAAAGGGGTCCAGCCGCATGAGTATCCGGGAATCGGAGTGGAATTTTCTAATCTTACTCCGGCAAATCAGCAAAAATTGATTGAATTTATCGACCGCAATATTTCCTTTAGCCCTTCGGATTAATCTAAACATAGTTATGTTAGCTTCCCGGCTCTTGCTTCCGGCACGAAGATTTTCGCCGTGTGCGGCGGCTTACGTCTCGCTCCGGCTATGATCCTTACGCTAGTAAGAGACAGCCTACGCTCGACGTAATTCCTTGCACACTATCAAAAAGTAATAAGCCGAAAATCTTCTAATTGTGCCTTCAGCAAAAGCCGGAAAGCTTATAAATTAGCAAGACTATTAGCGGGTGGCGAGCCTTGGACTCGAGCAGCATCTCAAAAGTTCGAGCGGGCACGGTTGCCCACAATATATGTCTTGGCAGAGCGAGAATTTTTGCTGAAGCGAAGCCCCGCGCTACAAAGGTGAGGCGGGACGAGCGTGCTGTGAGAGACAAGACTCGACAGGACCCGCGCAAGCTTTCTGGGGACGAAGATACTCTAAAATTATATAACGATGTTGACAAGTTTCTGCGGGATAATGATGATTTTTTTCGGGGTTTTGCCATCTAGCCAAGGAATTAATTTTTCATCATTTTGCACTAATTCTTTTAGCTTATCCTCGGATATATCACGGGGAACTTCGATTTTGCTACGTACTTTTCCATTGACCTGAATCACCAGTTCAACATTTTCTTCTACCAAAAGCAAAGCATCATATCGTGGCCAACTAGCCTTAAAAATGCTCTCCTTATTGCCTAAAATCTGCCATAATTCTTCAGCAAAATGCGGAGCAATCGGGCTAAGCATTATAACTAACTTAGAAAAAACATCTTTATCAGCACTATGCTGGTAAATAACATTAGTCAGCTCCATAAAACTGGCAATGGCGGTATTAAACTTAAACTCGCCAAAATCTGTACTTACTTTTTTAATTGTCTTATGCAAACTCTTTAAAACCTCTTGATCCGCCTTATTCTTTAAATTCTCCTGAATACGCCAAACGCGATTTAGAAATTTAAAAGCACCTTCTAACCCTCGCTGGTCCCACTCCAGCTCTGTCTCCGGAGGAGCGGCAAATAAGATAAACAAACGAAGGGCATCCGCGCCATAATCTTTAATCATTGAATCCGGATCCACAATATTACCCCGGGATTTTGACATCACTTCACCATCTTTTAAAACCATACCCTGAGTAAGCAATTTATCGAATGGCTCACTAAAATCGATCATCTTTAAATCCTGAAAAAATTTAGTAAAAAACCGCGAATATAATAAATGCAGAATTGCATGCTCAATACCACCGATATATTGATCAACGGCCATCCAATATTTTACTTCCTGCACATCAAACGGCGCTTCATTAAATTTAGGCGAACAAAACCTTAAAAAATACCAAGAAGAATCAAAAAAGGTAGCCATAGTGTCGGTTTCCCGTCTGGCTTTACCTTTGCATACAGGACAATTGGTCTCTACAAATTTCTTAACCTTGTTTAAAGGGCTTCCGCCTTCCCCGGTAAAAGGGGCATCCGGAGGCAATTCTACAGGAAGATCTTGATCAGGAACCGGAACAATACCGCAAGCAGGACAATAAATAATTGGAATCGGTGTGCCCCAATATCGCTGTCGGGAGATTAACCAATCACGCAGACGCCAATGCGTCTGAATTTTACCAATGCCTTTATCCTGCATCCATTGAGCAATCTTTATTTTTGCTTCCTGATTACCCAGCCCATTGAACTCTCCGGAATTTATTTGTTTACCGTCACCTTCATATGCTTGTGTTAATTCTTCTGCCACTTTTAAAGATTCATCCTTGGGGGCAATAACAATACGCATTGGCAATTTATGCTCTTTAGCAAAAAGAAAATCCCGCTGGTCATGCGTCGGCACCGCCATAATTGCGCCAGTGCCATACTCCATCAAAACATAATCCGCAATCCAAATCGCCACTTTTTCATTGTTCACCGGGTTAATCGCAAAGCTCCCCGTAAAAACCCCTTCTTTTTTAACATCTGATGCTGCACGTACAACCTTACTTTCACTGGCCACCTTTTTAATGAATTCTAAGGCTTCTTTTTCCTGTGGTTTAGCTTTAATTAAATCTTTAACTAACGGATGTTCTGGAGCCAGAACAATATAAGTTGCACCAAAAATTGTATCTACGCGCGTAGTAAATACCGAAATTAACTTATCACTGTTTTCCAGGTGAAAATAAATATCCACGCCACTGCTTTTACCGATCCAATTATTCTGCATCGCTAAAACACGCTGCGGCCAATTCTTAAGCTGCCCTAAATCCTCTAATAATCTTTCTTTATATTCGGTAATCTTTAAATACCATTGCTCTAAATCTTTTTGTTCTACTTTTGTATGGCAACGCCAACATCCACCTTCGATTACTTCTTCATTAGCTAAAGTGGTCTGACAGCTGGCGCACCAGTTAACTTGCGAAGCCTTCCGATAGGCCAGGCCACGCTGGAACATTTTTAAGAAAATCCACTGATTCCATTTATAATAATCACTCTGACAAGTTGAAACCTCTCTTTCCCAATCATAGGAAAGACCCATTTTCTTTAACTCTATTTCCATTTCTTTGATACATTTATGCGTCCATTCCGCTGGTTTGGTTTTATTTTTTATCGCCGCATTTTCTGCCGGCTGTCCAAAAGCATCAAAGCCCATCGGATGCATTACATTATAACCCTCTAAGATTTTAAACCGGCTAGCCACATCGCCAATAGTATAATTACGCACATGCCCCATGTGGATTTTACCGCTAGGATAGGGAAACATTTCCAACAGATAATATTTTTTACGTTTAGGGTCAACTTGTGCACGGAAGGCGTAACTCTTCTGCCAAATCTTTTGCCATTTTTCTTCAATTTTCTTAAAATCGTAATGCATTTTATTTACGGCCCAGTTTTCTTACCAAAGCTAAATTTTCTTTATCGCTGTCTTGTGTGGTTTTAGGTGTTTCTAAAATCATCGGGATGTTCTTTAGTTTAGGGTGGTTAATAATTCTTTTCATCCCGGCCATACCAATGTGGCCAAAACCGATATGATCATGCCGATCATGATGACAGCCTAACTCTCCGGCTGCATCATTAAGGTGAATTAACTTAATTAATTTTGTCCCGGCCATCTCATCGATCTCATCAATCATTTTATCTAGCCCATCTTTGGTCGACAGATTATAACCAGCCAAATAAGCATGGGCGGTATCTAGACACAAGTCTACGCGCGATTTTTCTTTTATGCCCTTAATAATCTTATGCTGATGATAAAATCTATAACCCAACCAGGAGCCGCTCCCTGAGGTGTTTTCTAATAATATCCCAACCTTGGAACCTTTAGTTTGCTCTAATATTTTATTTAAAGCCTCAATTAGCCTTTTAATTCCGGCATCTTCAGAGGTTTCTTTATGGCTGCCCATATGCGTAACAATATAATCTGCGCCTAATTTTTCTGCCTCTTGCATATCTTCGATATAGGCCTGAATAGATCCATGGTACAGGCGCAGATCAGGAGAAGCTAAATTAATCAGATAAGATATATGAATAAAAACCGGATTAATTTTATATTTCTTACGTCGAACGATAAACTCCTTAACATCCTCAGGAGTAATTTGGCTGCCGTTGCGCCAGGACTGCGGAGAACGGCTGAATATCTGCATCGTATCGCACCCTAAATCATGGGCGATATCCAACGCCTGGTAAATTTTTCCCGCTCCGGAAACATGCGCACCAAGAATCATAATAGTTAAATTATACTCCTGCTCGAAACCAGCGTCAATAACTTATAAAATAAAGGACGGATAATATCCGTCCTTTCTAAAAAATTGGTGGAGCTGAGGAGGATCGAACTCCTGACCCCTTGCATGCCATGCAAGTGCTCTCCCAGCTGAGCTACAGCCCCAAAACTTATCTATTGACCTTTGCTATTTTAGAATATAAAATAGACGACGTCAACTTAAAAATTCCTGCCGAAGTGGTGGAATGGCATACACGTCGGTCTCAAAAACCGATAAGGGCAACCTTGTAAGGGTTC
>Ga0247841_10010917_pt1 | contig 12229 bp, 11 predicted proteins | sample LaCruzMarch2015__2_FD_192410 | JGI IMG/M metagenome (GOLD analysis project Ga0247841, IMG submission 192410) | Freshwater microbial communities from meromictic Lake La Cruz, Castile-La Mancha, Spain - LaCruzMarch2015_18m | ecosystem: Environmental > Aquatic > Freshwater > Lake | place: Spain... | reverse complement strand
TGACATGCTCTGCAATGGCATATGCCGTATCGTTCCCCGATGCTATGAGTGTTGCTTTCATCATTTCTTCCAGGGTAAACACCTCTCCCTCTTTAAGATATACCTGGCTGCCCCCGATCTTTGATGACTCTTTTGAGGCCGTAATCTTATCCGTTAATTTAATCTCTCCTTTTGCAACTTTATCGAGCACAACACATGCAAGCATAAGTTTTGTAACGCTTGCAGGAGATCGTTTGGCATCAGCATTCTCACCTTCAAGAATCTTACCCGTGGCGGCTTCCGCTACAACATATGCCTTGTAAGGCGCTTCTTTCTCAGCCTGCACCTTTGCCGTTGATGCCCTCTTTTCCGCGGGTATCTTCTTTTTTTGTGCAGGCCTTGCATCTGCCAGCGTTGTCCAGAATAACAATATTAATAGAACAGCAATCAATCTTTTCATTACTTCCCCTTCTCCATAAACATTTTTATAAGATCGATCGGGAGTGGAAATATTATTGTCGAGTTCTTTTCCTGAGAAATTTCGATCAATGTTTGCATATAGCGCAGTTGTAATGCCATCGGGTTCTTTGAAAGTATCTCTGAGGCATCGGCGAGTTTCGTGGAGGCTTGAAATTCACCCTCGGCACTGATAATTTTCGCCCTTCTCTCACGCTCCGCTTCAGCCTGGCGGGCTATTGCCCGCTGCATTTCCTGCGGCAAGTCTACGTTCTTAACCTCCACATTGGAGACTTTGATGCCCCACGATTCTGTATGAGCATCCAGGATCTCCTGCAGTCGCTCGTTTATTTTCTCTCTATGCGACAAAAGGTCATCGAGTTCCGCCTGACCTAATACGCTTCGAAGCGTGGTTTGTGAAAGCTGGCTCGTTGCATAGAGGTAATTCTCCACGTCTATTATTGCCTTTAACGAATCGATAACCCTGAAATAGACGACGGCATTCACTTTTATCGACACATTGTCCTTTGTTATGACATCCTGGGGGGGGATATCCAGGACAACGGTCCTCAGGCTCACCTTTACCATCCGGTCTATGACGGGTATCAGGATAATAAGCCCCGGTCCTTTCGGAGCACCAAGCACTCTGCCGAGCCTGAATATAACGCCTCTTTCGTACTCATTGAGTATCTTTATGGCACTTGCAAGAAAAAACACTATAATGACAATAACAAAAAGATAAATCGGTATCATAATTATCCTCCCTTTTTACAATTTGTGGAGCTCACGAAGCTCTCTACCTATTTACTACAAGCATAAGTCCCTCTACACCTGCTACAATGACTTTTTCACCCTTGCTAATCTGCTCGTCACTTCTCGCATTCCATATCTCTCCATGCACAGCAATTTTCCCGTCCTTAAAAACATCAGTTAAGGCTACCCCTGCCTCACCGATAAGACCCTCCTTACCGGTTTTGACCTTTAAAAGCTGGGCTTTAATTGCATACGATAGCACACCGAAGAAAAATATACCAGAGAGTATCGCCACAGCAATGATGCTCTTCCATGATATGGCAAAAACACTGCGGGGAAGATCAATGAGCATTACAGAACCTATGACGATCGAGATGATCCCAGCAACACCCAATACCCCGTGACTTATTATCTTAAGCTCAAGTATAAAGAATACTACACCAAGAAGAATGAGAAAAACCCCTGCAAAGGTTATGGGAATAGTTTGAAATGCGTAAAGCGCCAGTATGATAGAAATCCCTCCAACGACACCGGGGAAAATCGAACCCGGGCTGTATATCTCGAAAAGTATCCCGTAAATTCCTATCATCATGAGTATATAAGCAACATTGGGGTCACTGAGATAAGAAAGAAATTTATACTTGAAGGGCATGTCTATTTCGACCTTATTTTTCCCTTTCAATTTCAATACCGCTTTGCCCTTTTTCGTTTCAACAGTCCTTCCGTCAGCCTTTAGCAGAAGTTCGTCTATGCTTTCCGCCACAATATCTACCACATTTTCATCAAGGGCATCTTTTGCAGGTATGGATGCGCTTTCCTTCACGGACTTTGCAGCCCATTCGATATTTCTCCCCCTTTTAGCTGCAATGCTCCTCACATATGCCTCTGCATCCTTGACAACCTTGTCCATCATTTCCTTGTCAGCTTTGTCTTTTCCTATTGTGACTGGGTGGGCAGCACCAACGTTTGTTCCCGGAGTCATCGCGGCGATATGTGATGCGAGGAGAATAATGCTACCTGCAGATGCTGCACGTGCACCCGAAGGATGTACGTAGACGATAACGGGAATATTCGACTCCATAATATTCTTTACGATATCCCTCATGGATGTGTCGAGACCGCCAGGCGTATCAAGGAGAATTATGAGTGCATCCCCGTTATTCTGTTCAGCCTTTGTAATGGATTCAGCTATAAAACCTGCAACCGGAGGCTGAATGGCACTCTGGACTTTAACAACATAGACATCGCCGGCATGAACATGAGATGCAATGAAAATTGACAAAATAATTAAAGAAAAACAAAAAGCACAAAATGTAAATTCAGGATTTCTTCTCATTTTATTGAAAATTTTTCCTTCAGACTCTTCTCAACAACTGGCGGTACAAGACCATCGACACAACCGCCAAAGCTTGCCACCTCTTTAATCGTTCGGGAACTTATGAAGAAATAGTCCTTACTCGTCATCATGAATATTGTATCCATGTCCTTATTGAGATTCCTGTTCATGGAGGCCATCTGGAATTCATACTCAAAGTCACTCATTGCCCGCAGTCCCCTTACAACGAGCCGGGCATCGACCTTCTTAACATAATCAACGAGCAGCCCTTCGAAGCTGTCTACAATGACATGCTCATTTCCGTTTACAGCCTTCCTGATCAGATCCTTGCGTTCCTCAACTGTAAAAAGACCTTTCTTTTCGATATTATATGCCACTGCCATAATAACCTTATCGAAAAGCTCAAGACTCCTCATTAAAATATCCATATGTCCAAAAGTGATTGGATCAAAAGAACCCGGATAGACCGCTATCCTTTGTTTCATGATAAACTCCTTCATGTATCATTTTTAATTTTTAATTCATAATTCTTCATTTTTAATTGTCTTTCTTCACCCCTGTCAGCCATGCTGATAAAACTGATTATAGTGTCACCATACCTTCTGTTTGTCCGTTCATTCCAGCCATCTTTCAGTGAAGCAAGTAGGGATTCCCTTTTTGAGTATTCCAATATGAACATCGTATCCTTATGGTAAATAACATTTTTCTGAAAAAGCGCCATGGTCTCAGGAATAAAATCCTGTTCATAGGGGGGATCCATAAAGATTATATCATAATTTGACGCCCTTTTATAAAGAAATGGCATTGCATATCTTACATCCATGTTCAATACAAGACAATCTTTATCTAACGAAAGTGCAGAGAGATTCTTATTGAGTGTATCCGACATACGTTTATCTTTTTCTACACAGGTGGCTGCAACGGCACCTCTGCTGAGCGCCTCAATGGTAAATGAACCTGAACCGGCAAACAAATCAAGCATCCTCAGACCCGTGACATCCCCTATTATAGCAAATATCGCTTCTCTAACCTTAGAAGAGGTGTAACGGGCAACTTTATTCTCAGGAACAGTAATAGCTCTGCCCTTTAAATTGCCGCCTGTGATTTTAATTCTGACCATGTCACCTTTTAGCGTAGAGCGTGGAGCGTGGAGCGTAGAGCAGAAAGATCAGATAACATGTACCAGACCGCCCTTCGGACCGACAGATGTCAAACTTAAATCTGTCCTCTGCCCTCTGTCTTCTTCTATACACTCTCAAAAAGTTCACGACCTACATCCGCTATCCTCTCCATTCCCTTGACCTCTTCCGCCGACAGATAGAGTATAACTGCATTCATATCCATGTACGTATTCTTTATGAGGTCGATGTAGTGATCCTGCATCTTTTTTCGCGATGCGTGAAACGCACAGTCCGCATCTTTCACCACATGATTAATGACAATGTTTTCCACTTTTAATTGATTCTCTTCTAATTCCCTGATCACCCTTTCCGTTAACTTAACACCAAGCGCCTCGGGAATCGTTATGATGACATATTTCGTAAGCTGTCCGTCCCTGATAAAATCAACAATCCTCTCCGACAATGCCTCCCAGCTTCCTATAATTTCAAGGAGGGTCTTTTTTGAGCCTTTCAGTCCCGATATACCTTTCAGCTTTTCAAGATAACTGTACATATTCATATAAAATTTTGTGGCAGCCTCGAGGTGTTTAAGAAACAAATGCGGCAGTTGAAGCAGCCTGAGGGTATGTCCAGCAGGCGCAGTATCCCAGACCACCACATCATATTTACCGCTCTCCACAAGTTCTATGATGAAACTCAGCATGTACTCTTCCTCAATACCCGGGGCTGTACCAATGTAGTCAACAAAATCATACTCTACGCTGGCAAAAGACGATATTACCTCGTAAATCTCTTTCCCGAACCTCTCCTTCCATCTCATCAGCACAACATCCGACGATATTTCGAGACCATATAATTCTAATGCATCATTAATTCTGGCCTCCCTGCTCCCGATATCAACTTCGAAAATATCGGATAATGAGGGTGTGGGATCACTCGATATCAGGAGAACCTTTTTACCATCTGAGGCAAGCTTTACAGCAATAGAAGAAGCGCATGTAGTTTTGCCTACACCGCCTTTTCCTCCAACCATAATCAACTTAACGTTGATATCGTTTATACCCTTTAAACCCATTCCTCAAGCACTCCTTTTTCTGCGGGCATTATAATCACAGAAGATTGTATATAATACCATTGAGCATAGTTCTGTAGTCAAGCCAATATGCGCACAATAACCGGGCACCGGATTATACAAAATAACCTTTAACCGTATCAAATTTTCAAAGACAATTTTACCATCCTGAATTACTGGAAATTGCCTATTGGTTATTGGTTATTGCCTCGCATTTATGGTATATATCACACATGTTTGTCGATTCTCACTGCCACCTTGAAATGGAGATTTTTGAAAAAGACAGGAAGAAGGTTATTGATAACTGCATCAAAGAAGGCCTGCTTTACATGCTTACAGTTGGCACCGAGGAAAAGTACTTTGAAAAAGTCATACAACTCATTGATGAAAATCCATCTGTTTATGGTGCAATAGGCATCCACCCCCACAACAGCAGAGACTTAAATGACACTCTCTTACCGAAAATAAATAAAATACTCACTCATAGCAAGATTGTAGCGTACGGTGAGATTGGACTCGATTTTTTTAAGAACTATTCCCCGAAGGATATACAGGTAGACGCATTTAAAAAACAGTTGAACCTTGCGGAACAGGCAAAGCTCCCGATTATTGTCCATTCAAGAAATGCCAAAGACGAAACCCTTCAAATCCTCAAAGAAACAAATGGCAGCGATGCAGGAGGGGTTATACACTGCTATTCTTATGACCTTGATGCGGCAGGGAAGCTTCTCGATATGGGTTTTTACATATCGATTCCCGGCACAATCACTTACACCAACGCACAAAAACTGATAGAGGTTGTCCAATATCTTCCCATGGACAGAATTCTTGCAGAGACCGATGCCCCGTTTTTAACCCCTCACCCTCACAGGGGAAAAAGGAATGAACCCTGTTACGTGAAATTCACCATTGAAAAGATTGCACAGATAAAAAACAAAGACGTGGAGGAGATTGCCGTCCATTTACATGATAATTTTGAGAGACTATTTCTGAAGGATTCAAGGGGTCAAGAGTTCAAGGGTTCAAGCTAAAGGCTTACAGCTATGGACTATGAGCTAATACGGGCTTTGGCCTGCGCAAAATAAAACAAAGGAGATAAGTTATTGAAACCGGCTGTTATTATTGTTGATATGCTTGAAGGTAACTACAGCAAAGAAAGAACTGGCAGCAAAGAGGAAGAAAAAATCATCCCGTATGTGAAAGATTTTCTCAGTACATGCAGGAGTCTCGCTATACCTGTAATATTTGCCTGCGACAGCTTTTTAAAAGACGATTTTATATTCAGAGGAAGGATGAAACCCCATGCATTGAGGGGAACAACCGGGACACAGCCCCTCTCAGACCTTGGACCGCAAAGCATTGATATTATCCTTGAAAAAAGACGCTTCAGCGCCTTTTTCAAGACAGACCTGGACCAGACATTAAGAACAATGAATGTTGATACTGTCCTGGTTGGCGGGGTCAATACCCATTTCTGTGTTCTCGCTACAGCCTTCGATGCTGTTTGTCATGATTTTTATACAATAATTCTTGAGGATTTGAGTGCTGCATTCAAAAGAGAGATTCACGAAAATATCCTGAATGCCTATAGAAATTCAGCCATTTATCCCATATTCAGGGTAATGACAGCAAAAGATTTCCTTCAGGAAATCGGGCTCGATGGCTCGAGAGTTCGAGGGTTCGAGTGAAACAAAGTCTAATCAAGCATACATGGGTGACTGCGGCTATTGGTAACGCTTGACCATATGGTTAGCTATGGATAATCGATTAAATGACGAAAAACTGCTTAAACCGAAAAGAAGCCATAGGCGTCTTATCATTCTCTTTATTCTCATTGCGGTATTTGCTGCAGTAATTATATTAAACAAACACATACAGTTATGGCAAAGAAAATCTATAATTGATATCATCCCCTTTGAAAAAAGCGAAATTTTCATCTGTTATTCAAAAAATACGGGGAAACTTGAAAAAAAGATATTAGAAGTGAAGAAAGGTGTACCAGATAAGGAAAGAGCGCATATCATCATAAGAGAATTGAAGAAAGAAAGAAATATCCCCGAAAAGACTTCCCTCTACGAGTTTGCATCTGACGGGGATGGTACGATATATCTCAACCTGTCAAAAGACATTCTTGGCGAAAAGGCCGATCCGGCAAATGAAATAATGACGGTTTATTCAATCATAAATTCCTTTCTGCTGACTTTTAAGGATGCGAAGAAGGTTCAGCTTCTCGTGGAAGGACAACCCGTCTACACCATTAATGGTACCATGTACACCTATAAACCAATTGAATTCAACAAATATGTAATGGAGGACTAAATGCTTGATCCAAAAGTTATCAGAGAAAAAACTGAAATGATATATGAAAGCCTCGGAAAACGGGGTTTCTCCTTTAACATGGAAAAACTTCTGAAGGTTGACGAGAAAAGAAGGAAACTTATACAGGAATCGGAAAGTATGAAGAATGAGAGAAATGAACTCTCCAACAATATAGCACGGCTTAAAAAAGCAGGGTCGTCACCCTCTCAGGATAAGATAGAACATTTGAGAGGCCTTGGAAAGCAGATAGAAGGCCTGGAGCAGGAAGTCAGATTGGCTGAAAGTGAATGGAACGATCTTGTTCTTATCATGCCAAACATCCCTCACAGCACGGTGCCTGTTGGCCGTGGGGATGAAGACAACCAGGTGGTAAGGTTCTGGGGAGAGAAGCCTGTTTTTGATTTCCAGCCTCAACCGCACTGGGATATAGGGGAAAAACTTGATATACTTGACTTTAAAAGGGCAGCAAAGATAACGGGGTCACGATTCACCTTATATAAATCATACGGCGCACTCCTCGAAAGGTCACTCATAAATTTCATGCTCGACCTCCACACATGGGAACACGGGTACACCGAGGTACTGCCGCCTTTCATGGTAAACCGCGAATCCATGACAGGTACCGGCCAGTTGCCGAAATTTGAAGAGGAACTATTCAAAATAGACGGACTCGATTATTTTCTCATTCCGACAGCTGAAGTTCCTGTTACGAATATTTATAGCAATGAAATCCTGAAGGAGGATGAACTCCCTGTAAAATTCGTCGCCTATACGCCCTGTTTCAGGAAGGAAGCCGGGGCCCATGGAAAGGATACACGGGGGCTTACAAGACAGCATCAGTTTAACAAGGTTGAGCTTGTAAAATTTGCCCGTCCCGAAAATTCCTATAATGAGCTTGAAGGGCTTCTGCTCGATGCGGAGGATGTTTTAAAAAAACTTAACATTCACTACCGGGTTTCTGCATTATGTACGGGCGATCTCGGGTTTTCAGCATCCAAAACCTATGACATCGAGGTATGGCTCCCTGGCCAGAATGTTTACAGGGAAATATCTTCCTGCAGTAATTTTGAGAATTTTCAGGCAAGACGTGCAAAAATAAGGTTCAGGAAGGCTGGGGGGAAGATAGATTTCGTCCATACCCTGAACGGCTCAGGACTCGCTATCGGCAGAACAGTCATGGCAGTTATGGAAAATTATCAAACTGAAGACGGAAAGATCATTGTCCCTGATGTATTAAGACCATATATGCACGGGCTTACTCAGTTTCCCTGATTTTTGCGAGTATACTGTCGATCTTTATTAATACGACGGGGTCTTCTTCTTTTTCCCTGATATCAGTGAGGATATCTTTCAGATTACCATCAAGAAGGGAATAAAAAAAATCTATTGCCCTTAATCTCAGATGCCGGTCGTTTATTTCTTTTAGTGCATTCATTATTGCGAGGATTGCCTTCTTTTTGCCGGTAAGGCTTATCCCTTTAATCATGAGGTCTTTAATCTCAATCACATGCTCCTTTTTTAAGTGGGCGAGGAGGGGGTTGATCATGTCTTTATCCTGTATCTCAATGAGAAGTTTTACGGCCTCACCCCTTTTTCCAGCATCGACAGCATAAAGCAGTTTCAGGATAGGTTGAATATCTATGCCCTTTCCATCCTTCTTCGCCTTTTCAAGAAAATGTATATATTCCGTCGATTCAAGGATAAGACTTGCGAGAATCAAACCCATCTCTTCCTTTGAAAAAACAAGATCATCTTTCCATTTTTCTAATATTTGCAATGTCTCGGCATCAAGGAACGCATCATTAATCAGGGAATTTTGAAGAATATTCCTTATCCTTTTGCTCTCTTCAAATTCATCGAGCTTCAAAACAGCGCAGAGCGGTTCTTTAAGGTACCTGTTAGACAGGTAATAGTAAACCTGCCCCATTGATTCAGATTCCCTCACGATGTCCTTTTCCTTTAATAAATCCAAATAACCTGCAATTTTTTTATGGGGAATGCGTGTTTCGAAAAAAATATTTTCTATAGTATATCTTTTGAGATGTTTTGCGTTCCTGTCAATAAAAGAAGCGATAACTTTCCTGAAATCCCTTTCTTCCTTCACCCCTTTAAGCACGTCTTCCAGAACTTTCTCAACGCTCAGATCAGCCAGAAAAAGTTCAAACTCTATCGGCTTGTAACGTTCGTTCAAATCCCGTATAATCTTTTCTTCACCATATGTGTCTACAGCCTTCGAGCTTTCTAAAGGCTTAATCTCGCAGAGGGCAGAAAAGTGCATATTACTGAAAGGTTCATACCACTCAAAAAACGTCTCTTTTTCACCGGAAATGATAAGGTAGACATTGTCATGTGTAATGCAAAATGAAATAAACCGGTCGAATTTTTCACGTTCCTGTGCATTCACATAAATATACCGTTCGCAGTTATCTATTATAAAAAAGCACGGGCCGTTATTAAGCTGTTTTTTACAGAGAGAAATTACATCGAGCTCGGGATCGCCGGTGAGCATAAGTCTTTTGTATATGACGTCTTTTATTTCACTCACAGGGTTTTCCCACATTTCACAGTAAAAAACATTCGGACTCATTGAAAGGATCTGGGGCATAACAAAAGACCTCAATACCGTGGTCTTTCCTGTTGCCGCGTCCCCCGTAACAATGACATAACCATAGTTAAACAGCTTGTCGAGTATTAGAGAGGCCTTCTCCCATCTTTCAAATGGTGGACCCTCGTATTCGTTGTAAGGGGAAAATTTCGGCACCTCAAAGAGATCCCTTTCATAGGTAAAATCACTTGTTACGTCCCATATAATATCTTTATAATGAAAACCGTATTTACCGTTCACACTGTTTTTAAAAACGCTGAACATGCCTTCAACATAGCCTTTTACGTTATCCAGCACATGCAATTCGTATGGAAATTTGGCGTTGTATTTTATATGGATAGTGCCTTCCCTGCTGTCGATATTAACCGCTGCATCGCCGGATCTTAAAATAAACTGCCGGTCCGGATACCTTCTTAATTTGGGATACCTCAGGTCTGCATAGAATATATCGAGAAGAAGGTGCGAAAAGTTGAAGACATGGCTTATAACCTTTGTGTTTCGAATGATCGCCTTTCTGCTGTCCTCTGTAATTGTCCACTCTATGGGAATTTTTTTCATTACATTTGAAAAGGTTAGGTGGTTTATGATCTCTATGGCCATCCCGGGAATATCTAATTTTTCCCCTATTCCGTAATTTAAAAATATCCTCTTATCATTTCCATCAAGAGTCTTGAGTATTTCTCCGTTAGTATCCCAATGGTAGTCTTTAACAAGACCAATGTCATGGAGGTATATCGTTCCGAGAAGGGTAAATATTTCCCCTGAAAACATTTCTTCAGTTCTGTCTTTCGGGTCAGGGATTATCTTTTCAACTAATTCTTTCAGGGATTCGACGTGCTGCTTTAATGGAAGATTGACTAAACTGAAGAACTGCTCTTCGCAGAAATTCTTCAAATCAAGAAATCTTTGGTAAAGTTTTAATTCTCTCTCTTTATTTTTTAATACATCCTCAAGCTTTAATTGCATTTGAGGACCCCCTGGTGTTGGAAATATTACACAGTCTTAGCGGACCTTTTGCCTCCATATAAAAATGAGCGGACTTGCCACAAAAATAGATGAATATGTTCCGACTACAAGTCCGACTATCAGGGCAAATGAAAAATCGAAAAGCACCTCGCCGCCAAAAATCATCAGTGCCCCCAACGCAATAAGCGTACTTATACCCGTCACTATAGTCCTGCTTAATACTTCATTGATACTTTTATTGATAACGTTCCCAAAATCACTTTTTGATTTCATTTTGGACATATTTTCTCTGATTCTATCAAAGACAACAACAGTGTCCTGCAGCGAATACCCTGCAATTGTCAGGAGGGCTGTAATAATAAGCAGGTTCAGTTCTTTGTCGAGTATATAGAATACACCAAGTATTGCAACAACATCATGAAAAGTTGCTATACTTGCTGCTATACCCGAAACGAAAGTAAAACGCCACGCAATGTAAATAATTATGCCTATAAAAGCAAGGCATGCTGCAATGATTGCATACTGTTTTAATGTTTTTCCAACACCTGCCCCTACCATACTGCTTCCAAGAATTTCAAACTTCATATCCTTCTGCCCTGATAGTATTGCAGATATCTTAGACTGTATACCTTCTTTCGGTGTATCAGATAGTTTTGTCTTTATGAAAAAATCGTTTGTTCCGCTGATTTCCTGTATTTGAACATCGTTTATGCCGCCGTCAACCATCGCCTTTCTCAACGCTGATATATCCACATGGTCTTTGAATCTGATCTGTAAATTAGTTCCACCCGTAAAATCTACACTTAAATTGGCTTTACCAAGTGATATCATAATAAACGCAAATAGACCGACTGCAACAAGAAAAGCAGAGAAAATAAATGCTTTTTTTCTGAAACCTATAAAATCGATGTTTGTATCCTTCAATAACTCCATCATAAAAGGCGCCTCAAATGCTTAGTTTCCTCGGTTTATATTTTGTTAGAATCCAATCAAAAATAGTTTTTGAACCGAACACTGCAGTAAAGAGGTTGATCAGCATGCCGATAATCAACGTAACCGCAAACCCCTTGATCGGACCGGTGCCAAAAATGAATAGCACACACGCAGTAATCAGAGTCGTTATGTGTGAATCAAATATTGCTACCCATGCCTTTGTGTATCCGCCATCTACTGCAGCCCTCACGGTCTTGCCAAGCCTTAACTCATCCCTGATTCTCTCAAATATAAGGACATTTGAGTCAACGCCCATACCAATAGTAAGGGCAATGCCTGCAATACCGGGAAGTGTCATGGTAGCTTTTAAAGCACTGAATGCACCGAGAAGGTAAATTAGATTCAAAAGTAGCGCAAAGCATGCTACCACTCCGGAGAAGCGATAATAAACAATCATAAAAATTATTACTAGGATTCCACCCAGTATCGTTGCCCTTACACCCTTTGTAATGGAGTCCTGTCCAAGTGTCGGGCCAATCGTGATATTCTGAACAACCCTTACCGGCGCCGGCAACGCACCTGCCCTGAGCACAATAGCAAGGTCTTTCGCCTCATCCATTTTAAATCCACCGGTTATTGATGCCTTACCGCCTGATATCCTCTCCCTTACTACCGGGGCAGAATAAACG
>Ga0247841_10010915_pt1 | contig 12230 bp, 11 predicted proteins | sample LaCruzMarch2015__2_FD_192410 | JGI IMG/M metagenome (GOLD analysis project Ga0247841, IMG submission 192410) | Freshwater microbial communities from meromictic Lake La Cruz, Castile-La Mancha, Spain - LaCruzMarch2015_18m | ecosystem: Environmental > Aquatic > Freshwater > Lake | place: Spain... | reverse complement strand
GATCAAATTTTACATTGACCGATCCGGTGGGGCAATCGACAACACAATTGAAGCAAACCATGCATTCCGACTTCAGGAAATCGTCTCCGGCATTTCCGTTAAAAGTGCAGTGGGTGGAACATTTCAGGCACTTTTTGCAACTCTCCCCTGCTTCGAGGCGAAAAAGACCGAAGCGTGACAGGAGTCCGTACATCGCGCCCAGCGGACAAATAACATTGCAGAAAAACCGTGGCTGAAAGGCATTCAAGGCGATGAATAGAATAAACAGTCCGCCAATCAGAAAAGGCTGAATAGAAAAATGCCCTGGATCAACCAACGGGGTGAAGGTGGCCAGGCTCCGGGTGAGCAGTGAGAATGGATCGAACCAGGCGGCAAAATTGGTGCCGACGACGGCGGAGATGACCACGACGGTAAGCACCAGATATTTTATGTTCAGCCATTTTTTATCAGTCCCTTTTGTGCTTAGCCGGGACTTGCGGAACATCCATGAAAAGAATTGATGGATCGATCCCAACGGGCATATCCATCCGCAAAAAAATCGGCCAAGTACCAGTGTCAGAAGCAGCGGGATCAACGCGAGCAGGAACAATACAATGAGCGTTTTTGTAAGTAACAAACTGTTGATCAACAGCAAGGGGTCGAAATAGAAAAAGTATTCAGCAGCAACTGATTTTTCATTCCGTGTCAGTGCCGGAAGGAAAAAGAGGAGTAAAAACAGGAGTGTGAATGCCCATTGTGAAATGACCCTGAGAATACGGATGGTTTGACCATTTTTTAGTTTCATATGCTGTGCTTTATCTTAACATCTTATAACCTCGTTTATTCCGGTTTTGCATTGGGCAGCGCCAGTTTCAGGTTTCTGGAGAAATAGGCCAGATCCTGTGCGGGTGGAAAGGGGTTGAGTTTTTCGATGATCTTCGCGTGAAACTCCTTGTCTTTCCCCTCCTTCAGGATAAACTCCGTTTCTTCTTCACTCATTTCAGCAATCCGGTTGATGTGTTTTATCCCTTCGGCATTTCCCGGGCAATCGAACTGACATTTCAGGCAACCCGCCAGGGCATTGTGAGCCTTGGGATTTATCCAACCGGGCATGGCATCGGGAAGTTCGTTGTAAAGCGTGATACATCTTCCGACGTCAATGACGAAATTCGATTCCCGGATACAGCGGGTCGGGCATTCTTTGATACAGATAGAACAGCCTTTACAGAGTCTCAGCATTTTCAGAGGTCCCCAGTTGTCATCCAGTTCCTTATCGGTTAACAAGCCATACAGGGCGTGGAAGCTGCCATACCCATTCACATATGCGATGTTGTTTTTCCCATATTCCGCCAAACCACTGCGAACAGCAAGAGTTTTCAAGGGAAGTCGAAGTCTTCCCTTCAGCTTCTTCGAAGGATCCTTAATGATATCCTTTTTGATCCTTTTCCGCAGCATTGGGCCTGTCAGCCCATTATCCGAGTACCCGCAAGGGATCAACAAGGTATACTTTTTCCCATGATGATTGAAGATGATGGATTGAATTTTATCGGGAACGGCAAAGACAATGACCGATTTTGCCCCCAGCATATAGGCATCGGGATTAAAGATGAACCCGCCGATATAGCTTTGGAATGTTTTATTGGTACTCAGCTTTCCTTCACTTCTCAGATTCCCGAACCAGGTATTAACCTCTTTGAGATGCTCCACCGAGAAGGTACTGTATTTGTATTCGAATTCGGGAGCGGACTCATCGGCAACATCAATACTGGTACCGGAAAAAGCATTGATTTTCGGGAGGGAGAGTGCAGCTCCGGTTAGCATCAGATATTTGAAAAAGTCTCTGCGGCTTTGGCTGGAATGTGTTTTATTTTCAATCATGCAATTCATTGTTACGACATGAATAAATCCTCCGTTCAACAGGATATTCTGTCGCGGAGGGATAATTTTCGTGTAAAGTTCATTGGTTGATCCAAAATAAACAAATCATTTCGGCAGCAGGTGAAAAATTATCTGCAACCGGGTTATACGACAGGATATCATGGTTCTTTCTTTGGAATAAACCTGGGTGGTGCAGGTGGATGGACAGATATTCGATGACCAGACCTGGTAAAATGCGGAGGTTTTAACGATCCAGAACTTCGCGAATCGCATTCAGGATTCCTCCGGCATCAAAGCCACATTCGTGATGCAATTCGGCAACTGAACCCTGTTCGATGAAGTTGTCGGGGATACCGAGTCGTTTGATTTGTGCACGGTATCCATGATCGGACATGAATTCGAGTATGGCGCTTCCCATGCCCCCCATGATGGTTCCGTCTTCAACCGTTAAAATCTTATGGAATTTTTTAAAAATATCGTGCAACAGTGTTTCATCCAAAGGTTTCAGAAACCGGAGGTCATAATGAGCCACGGAGTGTCCGGTTTTTTCCAGTTCTTTGCATGCCTCCGCCGCACCATTGCCCACATGACCGATGGTGATGATGGCCATCTCTTGTCCATCCCTGATCATTCGTCCCTTCCCTACTTCGAGTTCCGCAAAGGGTGTTTTCCAACGGGGCATGACACCACGGCCTTTGGGATAGCGAATGGCAAAAGGTCCCATGCCGGGAAGCTGAGCGGTAAACATCATGTTTCGAAGTTCCTCTTCATTCATCGGGGAGGCTACCGTCATGTTCGGGATGCAACGCAGGTAGGCCAGGTCATAGGATCCGTGATGTGTTGCCCCGTCCTCACCGACCAGTCCGCCGCGGTCGAGGCAGAAGACAACGGGTAATTTCTGCAGGGCTACATCGTGGATGATCTGGTCGTAGGCACGTTGCATGAAGGTGGAATAGATATTGCAAAAGGGGATGAACCCGGATGCAGCCATACCCGCGCTGAAGGTAACGGCATGTTGTTCGGCGATACCAACATCGAACGTGCGATCGGGCATTTTGTTCATCATGAGGTTAAGTGAACAGCCGGTCGACATGGCGGGGGTGATCCCAACGATTTTCGGGTTCAGCTCAGCCAGCTCAATGATGGTTCGTCCGAAAACGGTTTGGTACTTCGGAGCCTGACCATGGCATTTATCCTCTTTGATGGTCCCTGTATTTTTATCAAAAACTCCCGGAGCGTGGTAAACGGTCTGATCCTTTTCAGCCATTTTAAAACCTTTGCCCTTTATGGTATGGACATGCAGCAATTTGGGTCCTTTGATGGCTTTCATGTCGGCCAGTAATTTCACCAGGCGAACGACGTCATTGCCATCAACCGGACCGAAATACCGGAAATTAAAGGCTTCAAAAAGGTTTCCGCTTTTGAGAAGGGTGGTTTTAAGGGCATTTCCAAGTTGCTTGACAATGGCCCGGGAATTCTTTCCATACCTCGTTCCACCCCCCATGAGCAACCAGATTTTATCCCGAACCTTGTTGTAGGTTTTCGAAGTCACGATATCGGCAAGGTAATCTTTGATGGCGCCAACATTTTTGTCGATGGCAATCTGGTTATCGTTGAGGATGACCATCAGGTTGGCACCGGAAACCCCGGCGTTATTTAATGCCTCCATGGCCATTCCGCCGGTCATGGCGCCATCGCCGATGATGGCCACATGATGCCTTTCCTTCTCACCACTCAGTTTGGCGGCAATTCCCATTCCGAGTGCAGCGGAAATGGAGGTGGAGGAATGTCCCACCCCGAAGGCATCGTATTCACTTTCCGACATTTTCGGGAACCCGCTGATCCCTTTATAGGTTCGAATGGAGGCAAACCGCTCCTTACGGCCGGTGAGTATCTTGTGGGCATAGGCCTGGTGACCTACATCCCAGATGAGCTTATCAAAAGGTGTATCGTAAACATAATGAAGGGCAACAGCCAGCTCAATGGCGCCCAAACTTGCGCCCAGGTGACCCGGGTTGACCGACATCACCTCGATGATGAACTGCCTGATCTCCTCACAAAGTTGCGGGAGATCATCCATCTTCAGCTTTTTCAGGTCGGAAGGGTAAGTGATGTTTGAGAGTATGGGTCCAACAACAGGAGTCATTGCAGTATTTTTGCCAAGGTTGCAAAGGTACAAAGAATCAGAAAGGAATGAAAAAAGGATTGCCAGTTAAAGCAATCCCAGGTCAAGCAGCGCTGCTTCAGAAATCCGGTCTTTGTCCCAGGGTGGCTCAAAAGTCAGTTCAACGGTTACCTTTCCGACTCCCTCAACCATTTGAACCGTCGACTGTACCTGGCCTGGCATATCTTCGGCCACGGGACAATTCGGGGTGGTGAGGGTCATGAGGATAAAAACATCGTTGGTTTGCTCATTGATCTGAAGGTTGTAAATAAGCCCGAGATCATATATATTGACGGGTATTTCCGGATCGAAGACTGTTTTCAATGCGGAAATCACCTTTTCTTCAAATGAATTTTTATCGGTTGCCATAATCGTTCTTCTCTGTGTCAGTGCAAAGTTACTAAAAAGGGAGGGGCAGCGAAATCAACCCGCCAATAAAATGATTTAAAAAAATATTCCAAAATATTTGGTTTGTATTATAAACATGTTTATATTTGCGACTTATTTATAAACACATTCAACATGGAAACACATTTTTCAGAAAAAGAAAGTCTTGAATTGATCACCCGGATGATCAGTTCAGCTAAGAACAACCTGCAAAAAGGGATGGGCAGCATATTTCTCCTCTGGGGGTATCTTGTGGCTGTCATCAGCCTTGCTATTTTTTTGCTTATGCTTTTCCTTCCTCACGAAACCAAGTATCATTCTTACATGCTCTGGTCGCTGATGGCTATCGGAGGTCCACTTCATTACAGGTTAGTGAAAAAGATGGAGGCGCAGAACCTGGTAAAAACCTACATCGACAAAATCATGGATTATGTATGGATTGCCTTCTCGGTATCCATGGTAACGGTGATTGCCGGAATGATTATACAGGCCATCCTGGTGCTCCCGGCTTTTACAGATGTTGAACCAGGTCATGAATTCCTCCGGTGGTTTCCATGGACCTTTGTCACCCCGGTCATGCTCTGTCTTTATGGGTTCGCACTTTTTGTTTCAGGCAAAGCATACCAGTTTAAACCGCTTGTCACCGGTGGTGTCATTTGCTGGATTGCCACGGCATTCCTGATCATATTCTTTCATCATCCGCATCTCCTGAAGATCCAGCAGTTGGTACTTTTCATCTGCGCCGTTGCAGGATTTGTAATCCCCGGCCATCTTCTCAGAAAAAAAGAAAATTCCCATGTATAACGATCTTGACCCTTTGCTTCATTCTCAACTGCGCCTGGCGATCATGTCGATCCTGGTCAGCGCAGATGAAGCCGATTTCGTCTTTATCCGTGAAAAAACAGGGGCAACAGCAGGAAACCTCAGTGTTCAACTTGAAAAACTGAAGGAGGCGGGATACCTGGAGATCAGGAAATCATTCAAAGGTAACTATCCATGCACGACCTGTAAAATAACTCCGCCGGGTATCAAAGCCTTTGAACAATATGTTACAACGCTGCAGGACTATATCAAACCGGGTCAATCCTGAAATCAGCTCTTCCCTGCCATTTTCATCTTGAATACCGTGGCATAGAGTTTCATCTGCTTGATCATGCTGCTGAGGCCATTGCTGCGGGTAGGTGAAAGGTGTTCCTTCAACCCGATCCGGTCGATGAAATCCAGCTTTGCATTCAGGATGTCATCCGGCGTGTGGTTTGAAAGTACCCGGATCAGCAGGTTGACAATCCCTTTGGTGATGATGGCGTCGCTGTCGGCCGTGAAGATAACTTTTCCCTCTTCAAGGGAGGCGTAAAGCCATACCTTTGACTGGCAACCTGAGATGAGGTATGTATCGGTTTTATATCGCGGATCGATCACGGGCAATGATTTTCCCATCTCCACGATCACGTTGTATTTGTCGAGCCAGTCATCATAAGCGATGAATTCACTGACAATTTGCTCTTCTGCTGCCGGAATCGTCATACTGTTTAAATTTTTAGTGCCCCATCTCCGCGGAAAGGAAATGTGAAATGCAGCCTTCTGTTCAGCCCGGTATAACTGCACCTGGAAAAAAATTCGCATTCTAATAAAGGTGCGGTATAAAACCTGTTTTTCAGTTTAACTGTTTTAAATTTTGCAGCGCCTCGGGCATGAATTTATGTACTCCGGCAATGATCTGGCAAAGGTCCAGTTCGGAACATTCACCGCAGGTCACAAATCCTTTGGCATCGGCACATTTGCGGATCTCACACTGGGAACAATGGGAAAATTTCACCCCCTCTGCCCGGCAACCGGTACAATTTATCATTTCCGGCGCGATGTTTGGCGCGTTGTAAAGCTTTTGCCACTTTTCGGCAGTGGCTTTCCTCAAATCATTGTTATCCTGGATGGTTGCAATCCGGGCATCGCAAACGGAACAATCGATTCCGCAACAGGCAATTAGTTTTTCCATGGTGATATTTATAATTTAAAGATTTGGTTTCTCATCGTGATCTGTCATATTTCTGCAGGAAGTTTTGACCAGGTAAAAAAACATAAGGAGCCTGCTCAAAAAGTAAAGTTATAAAATGAATTGATCCTTCAAACAGATCATGAAAACATTTGTTTTACTTTTATAATGGCTTCAACAAGCCGGTCAACTTCCTCAAAGGTATTGTAAAAGGCAAACGATGCCCTCACGGTGCCCGGGATCTTCAGGAAATCCATGAGAGGCATGGCGCAATGATGGCCGGTGCGAACGGCAATGCCCATTTTATCAATGATGGTTCCGGCGTCGTAAGGGTGAATGTCGCCTATCAGAAAGGAGATCAGGCTGGCCTTGTGCGGGGAGGTTCCATAAAATCTTACCCCTTCGATGGCCGAAAGCTTGTCCGAAGCGTATTTCAGCAGGTTGTTTTCGTAGGTGGAAATACTGAGCATTCCCAGGTTATTCAGGTACCGTATGGCTGCCCGCAGACCAACCACGCCCTCCACATTGGGCGTTCCGGCTTCAAACTTGAAAGGCAAATCGTTGAAGGTGGTGTGATCGACATAAACATCCCTGATCATTTCCCCGCCCAATTGGTAAGGGGGTAACTCCTCGAGGTATTTTTCTTTGCCATACATCACGCCGATCCCCATGGGGGCATACATCTTATGGCCGGAAAAACAGTAGAAATCGCAATCAAGATCCTGCACATCCACGGGGAGGTGTGAAACACCCTGTGCCCCATCAATCAGCACCGGAATACTGTGCTGATGTGCCAGGGCAATGATCTCCCGAATGGGATTGATCGTCCCCAGCACGTTCGAAACATGGGTAAGCGCCACCAGGCGTGTTTTTTCATTCATCAAACTGCGCAATTCCTCCAGGTCTAGTTCTCCTTTTTCATTGATTCCTGCAACGCGAAGATTGGCGCCATGGTCCAGGCACATCTGTTGCCACGGGACAAAATTGGAATGGTGTTCCATGATGGTGGTGATCACCTCATCGCCCGGCTGAATGTAACGTTTCCCAAAAGAGGTTGCTACCAGGTTCAGCGACTCGGTGGCACCTTTCGTGAACACGATTTCATGGTTCTCGCGGGCATTGATGAATCTGCGGATCTCTCCGCGCGCCTCCTCATAGGCCTCGGTGGCCTTCACGCTGAGGTAATGTACCCCACGGTGGATATTGCAGTTGTCGTGCTCATAATAATGGCGAATGGCATCGATGACCTGCCGCGGCTTCTGTGTGGAGGCAGCATTGTCGAAATAGACAAACTGCCGCTTATAAATCTGCTGATGCAGGATCGGAAAATCGGACCTTATCTCTTCAATGGGAAACATGGGAATACTTTTACGGTATCATTTCATTGCAAATGTACTAAGTATTGTATCAGGATTGAACATGACCGGCCGATTCATGAATTCATTCTTCGTACAGAACGTGGAATTTACCGATTGATTCATCAAGATGGTATACCTGACTTCATAATCCCAAGTTTATGTTGTTATTTTACATGAAAATTTAAAGTTGACCGCCATGAAAAGATGCATTTTATTTTTCGCAGCTGTGCTGATTTCAGCCGCAACCTTGGTAAACCCTGTTAGCGGACAGAATACTCCACAAAAACAGGTAAAAATCGCGAACCTCACACTCGATATGCCTGATTTTACACTTCCTGCCCTGCAGGGAGGAGAATACAGCATTTCCGGGCTGAAGGGGAAGAATATTCTATTGGTATTTCCACGTGGTCGGGTTCAGGATAGTGTTTCCTGGTGTAACATCTGTCAGTACCAGTATGCCGAGCTGGTGAACCTGGTTCAAAAAGAGAACATCCTGAAAAAATATAACCTGGAGATCCTGTTTGTATTACCTTACGATAAAGCAACGCTGACCGATTGGGTAAGCACCATGCCGAAGCAACTGGCGGAAATAGAAGAGTGGAAACATCCCAAGGATACAGCCGGGATGACTGTACCTCAGAAAGGATGGATGAACCTCAGCCGTCAACTCTATCCTGAGAGTTTTTCTTACACTGAAGGGAAAGTACCTACACCAATTCCCATCCTGATTGATGCCGGCCGCACCGTTTCCAAAGGTTTGGGCTTGTTTACGACGGAATGGGACCGGAGCAAGGTCGATCAGAACATTCCCACCATCTATATCGTGGATAAAAACGGGAAGCTGCAGTTCAAATATGTCAGTCAACGTACCATCGATCGTCCGAATGCCAGGTATTTGTTGAAATTCATTGAGCAGAACCTGATGAAATAAAGCGCATTTTCAGGGGATATCCCGTTCGGATCTCATCAGATCTTGGCCGTATCGATGTTGAATTCCACCTGACGCTCAGGGGCGCTGCAATGAAGAACGCATTGTTCGCAGATCTGAAGCTCGCCCTGGAGGCGTTTTTTCACCATGTCTTCAATGCGTTGCCGGAGTTGGGGAATGGCTATTTTCTGAACAATTTCATCGGCAAAGGCAAACATCAGCAGCATCCTGGCACTCTCCATTCCAATTCCGCGTTGACGCAGGTAAAACATGGCCTCTGCATCCAGTTGCCCGGTAGTGGAGCCATGAGAACATTTGACATCGTCATTGTAAATTTCGAGGAAGGGTTTTGAATTGACCCGCGCGGTATCGGTCAGTAAAATATTTTTATTGCTCTGGTAAGCATTTGTCCGTGCAGCGTTTCTGCGAACCAGCACATGCCCGTTGAAAACTCCATGTGCATGTTCGTCAAGGATTCCTTTGAACATCTCCCTGCTGGTACAATCGGGATGTGCATGATCGACGAACACCTGGTTGTCGACATGCTGCTTTCGATCCATCAGGTAGATGCCGTAAATATTTGCATTGCCATGAGGGCCGTTGAATAACAGCCGGATGTTGTTGCGCAGCAAACCACCGTTCAGTGAGATATAATGCGATTCGAGGTTGGCTGAAGCCTCCATCCGGAAACAGACCGAGCTGACCAGTGTGCTGTCGTTGTTGAGATTCTGAAGCTTATAATGGTCAAGCATGGCATTTTCTCCCAGATGAATCTCTGTAACGATATTTGAGAAGCTGGCCTGGTAGTTATAGGAATCATCGCAATGAACAAGGGAAAGATTGGCGTTGGCTCCAAGAACGATGAGGTTTCTCGATTGGAGGAAGATGTTTTCGTCGTGGTGGATCACATTGATCAGTTGTACCGGTTTAGGGCTTTTCACACGATCGGGCACATAGATGAAGACCCCGTCCTGGGCAAAAGCGGTGTTCAGCGCGGTAAATCCATCGATGGAATCATTGGCCATGGTGCCGTAATACCTTTCCACCAGTTGGGGATATTTCTTACGGGCTGCTGCAAGACTCCCCATGATGATACCATTCCCGAGTTCCATCAGGGGAACATCCTTTGAAACAAACCAGCCATTCAATTGTCCGATTACGGCCGTATCAAGGTGAGGGATGTTGCAGCGGAATACTTTCTGAACATCGGCCTCTTCCGTGGGTTGAAGGTGATAATTGTACCCTCGCCCAAAGCTTTCCTTCAGATCAGTGTTGCGCCATAATTCCATGCGGGTATTGGGAAACCCCAGCTTCGAAAAAGATAAAAAAGCCCTCTCCCTGATTTCAGCGAGCGTGGAAGAATCATTGGCAAAGAGCAATGGATGGTTTGCCTCAAAAAGGCTCATCATCCTTTCGCGTGTAATGCTTTCTTTCAAGTCGGTTTGCATCACGCCTCCTGTTCCTTTTTAATCCAGTCGTAGCCTTTTTCTTCCAGTTCAAGCGCCAGTGCTTTTCCTCCCGACTTCACAATTTTACCTTCAAACAAAACATGTACAAAATCCGGAACGATGTAATCGAGCAGCCGCTGGTAATGTGTGATCACGACAAAAGCATTGTCGGGCCGGCGAAGTTTGTTCACGCCATTGGCCACAATGCGGAGGGCATCGATGTCAAGGCCTGAATCGGTTTCATCAAGGATGGCAAGTGTGGGTTCCAGCATGGCCATCTGGAATATTTCATTCTTTTTCTTTTCACCTCCCGAAAAGCCTTCATTGACCGACCGGTTGGTAAGGTTGGAGGTGATTTCCACCAGCCTTTTTTTCTCCTCCATCAGTTTGAGAAACTCCGCCCCGCTCATGGCATCCAGCCCTTTGTATTTCCTCATTTCATTGACGGCTGTACGCATGAAGTTGGTGATGCTGACGCCGGGAATCTCAACAGGGTACTGGAAACCCAGGAATATTCCTTCACGGGCACGTTCCTCGACAGTCAATTTCTGAAGATTTTTACCCTTGTACAGGATCTCGCCTGCAGTCACTTCAAATACCTCGCGGCCGGCAATGACCGAAGCGAGGGTGCTTTTCCCAGTTCCATTGGGACCCATGATGGCATGTACCTCTCCCTTTTTTACTTCAAGGTTCACCCCTTTGAGGATCTCTTTTCCGTTGATACTGGCGTGCAGGTTTTTAATGCTAAGTAACATGTTCTATTGTTTTTCAAAGTCAAAAAAAAACTAAAAGATCAAAGTTCAAAGTTCAAAACTATATTTATCCAACGCTTCCTTCCAGCGAAATTGACAGCAGTTTTTGTGCTTCCACGGCAAATTCCATCGGGAGTTGTTTCAACACCTCTTTGGCATATCCATTGACGATCAATCCGATGGCGCTTTCGGTGGGGATGCCCCGTTGCTGGCAGTAGAAGAGCTGGTCTTCCGATATTTTAGAAGTAGTGGCTTCATGCTCCACGATGGAGGATGGATTATCCACCTGGATATAGGGGAAGGTGTGGGCCCCGCATTGATCGCCCAGCAGCAATGAATCGCATTGACTGTGATTTCTTGAATTGAGGGCATTTTTCGCAATGCGTACCAATCCACGATAGGAGTTGTTGCTTTTCCCTGATGAAATTCCTTTTGATACGATGGTGCTCTTCGTATTCTTTCCCAGGTGAATCATTTTGGTTCCGGTATCCGCCTGCTGGTGGTTATTGGTGACGGCAACCGAATAAAATTCTCCCACTGAATTATCACCCAGCAGGATGCAACTGGGATATTTCCAGGTGATGGACGAACCGGTCTCAACCTGTGTCCAACTGATCTTGGCATTGCTTCCTTTGCAGATCCCCCGTTTGGTAACGAAATTATAGATTCCTCCCAGTCCGTTCTTATCGCCGGGATACCAGTTTTGAACCGTCGAATATTTCACCTCTGCATCTTTCATGGCCACGATTTCCACGATGGCAGCATGAAGCTGGTTTTCATCCCGCCGGGGGGCAGTGCATCCCTCCATATAGCTCACGTAGGCTCCCTCTTCTGCAACAATGAGCGTTCGTTCAAACTGTCCGGTATTGGCGGCATTGATCCTGAAATAGGTGGAAAGCTCCATCGGGCATCGCACCCCTTTGGGGATAAAACAGAAAGAACCGTCGCTGAATACCGCCGAGTTCAGAGCGGCAAAATAGTTGTCGGTATAGGGCACCACCGAGCCCATGTATTGCCTCACCAGGTCGGGATGGTTCTGCACGGCTTCACTGAAAGAGCAAAAGATGATCCCATGTTTGGAAAGGGTTTCCGAAAAGGTGGTCTTCACCGAAACACTGTCGATCACGGCATCCACGGCAACGCTGGTCACACCGGCCAGTTTTTTCTGCTCATCGAGAGAAATGCCCAGTTTGTTGAAGGTGGCAAGCAGCTCCGGATCCACCTGATCAAGACTCTCAATTTCCTTTTTTTTCAACGGGGCAGCGTAAAATATGATATCCTGAAAGTTGATTGGTTCAACCTGCAGGTGTGCCCATTTCGGCAGGGTCATGGTAAGCCAGTGCCGA
>Ga0247841_10010914_pt1 | contig 12231 bp, 11 predicted proteins | sample LaCruzMarch2015__2_FD_192410 | JGI IMG/M metagenome (GOLD analysis project Ga0247841, IMG submission 192410) | Freshwater microbial communities from meromictic Lake La Cruz, Castile-La Mancha, Spain - LaCruzMarch2015_18m | ecosystem: Environmental > Aquatic > Freshwater > Lake | place: Spain... | reverse complement strand
TATGGACATGGTTGTCCTGATGGAAGAGATGGGCCGCAACATCCTGCCCGGGCCGTTTTTCTCCACCGTGGCGCTGGCCGCGTTACCCGTCATGGACTACGGCAGCAAAGACCAGCAGGCCTCGCACCTGCCCGGTATAATCAGCGGCGAAACGATATGGACGCTGGCCACGAAAGAGGACCCTGCCGACTGCGGTTTCTCGATGATCCGGACATCGGCCCGGCCGGCGGGCGCGGAATACGTGATTAACGGCCAAAAAACCATGGCGCCGCATGCCAATGTGGCGGATTACATGCTGGTGCTTGCGCGCATCAGTACAGGCAAGGACCTGGAGAAGGGCCTGACGCTGTTTATCGTGGATATGAAAAGACCGGGCATCGAGATCGAGGTTATTCCCACAATTACGGGCGAGACGCTGTGCCAGGTCAGGTTAAAGGACGTGAAGGTCGGCGCAGGCGATGTGCTGGGACCCGCGGGCGCAGCAGAAAATATCGTCAAACAGATACTGGATAAGGCTGCGTTGCTGAAATGCGCGGAGGTATCCGGCGCCTGCCAGGCGGTGCTCGAAATGACCGCCGCCTATGCCAGGGACAGACGGCAGTTCGGCAAGCCCATAGGCACCTTTCAGGTGATACAACACAGGCTGGTGGATATGCTGATCCAGGTGGAAGGGCTGCAATACCTAGTATACCAGGCCGCCTGGATGATGAACGCCGGATTGGACTGCGCCGCGCAGATCGCGATGGCGAAAGTGAAGGCAAACGAGGTCTATCAGCGCGTGGCCCTCGATGGGATCAAGATACACGGAGCAATCGGATTTTCCATAGAGCATGACATGGGGCTGTACTACAGGCGCGTCCTGGCTTCCAGGTTTACCCCGTACGATACCGCTCACTATCAGGAGAAAGTGGCCGAAGCTCTCGGGCTTTAAACGGCGTCAAGTATTTAACGGCTCGGATTCTCGGGCCCCCGTCCCAGGTACTCCGCCAGGAAAGCTGTTACGACCTGCGGGTCGTACTTATCAAGCTTGAGCATCTTATCCCATGCGGTCAGTATTAAAGCATACTTAAAATCCGCGTCCGGGACAGCCACGATCCCCACTTCCGGATCGCTGTTCGCCGTTACAAATCCTCTTAAGCTTTTCTCTATCTCAGGTGAAAGCTTGCCGGGGTCGTAGTAGATAACGACCGAGCCATGCTCCAGGCTGTGGACCAGGTACCCGAATGCGGGCCGTGTAGTATAGAAGCCCGGGGCAGTGGGATCCGGGAAATGCGGCCCTGAGGTCGGAGGCATTGTTTTGTATTCGACCGGATGGTCCGGCCATATGTGATCGCGCCCTTCATCGGGTGGAGAAATAACACCCGCGAGCAGGGCCGTATCACCGTGCTCAGGCAAGGTAAAATTCTCTGCTATGGTTTGATCTGTTGATGGCCTATTCGCGCAGGATAACGCCGAACCTGCGACTATAATGAGCAGGGCAAGGATTGTGCAAATAATTAGCCCCGGCCACACGTGCCGAAGATGTTTTCGTGACTCATCAAAACCTGTCATAATCGCCTCCCGATTTCCGGTTGTGTTCTAAAATTTAGCATAGCACAACGCCGGCACACGGGCATAACAGCCCTGCTGTATTTTGATATTATGTGAACTGCGTTGCTATAATGGATACGTTATGAGTGGTAACAGGGACAATTATATTACCTGCTATAACTGTGGCGCACCGAATATCGCGGGGGTAAGGGCGTGTACAAATTGCAACGCGCCCCAGTACTATAACTGTCCCTATTGCAATGCATGGGTGGACAATTCGTTTTCAAATTGCCCGAACTGCGGCGATAAGCTCAAATGGCCGAGCGATAACTATACGGAATATGCGTTCAGTCAGAATAAATCCACTTCATCCGCCGTTGTCGTTTTGCTGCTGAGCGTTGTTTTACTGTCGATAGTTGCCGTTAACCTGATGATAAATAACTCAAATCCGGTTGACGCAATTGCACGTACACCCGCTGCAGCGACACCGAACAACACCCCGCTAAACGAGCTGAAGGTGACGGCACAGCCTGAAATTCAGTATCCCCCTTCAATTACTGCATCTCCGTCAATGACACAATCCGACTACCCCTCTTCTTATACTGAACCCGACGTACATGTTGTCGAGGCAACAACCTGGTACCAAAGCACAACTGTTGACCCGGTTACCCCGGCCGCTATCCCCACCACAGATACCTATGTGCCTAAACGCAGCTCTTATTTGGAAACCATGTACCCCAACTGGGGACGTTGCAGCGGCGGTAGTTGCAGGGGCTATTATCAGTAGCGACAGCAGTATGCCGCTACTCTACCACCGCGATCTCGAAGGGACAGAATATAGCGTTTGACAGGCAAACCGCTTCGCAAACTGCACACCAGTCGCATTCTCCAACCGGTTCAAGGGCAATGCGCCCGTTGTTCAAATACAATGAGCCGCTGGAGCAAACGCTGATACAGAGTCCGCAGCCGTCGCAGTTCTCGGGGAACAGCACTGGATACTCTGACGATTTACTACCCTGCGCCTTTCTGGCGGCTATCACGGCATATATATCCGAGTCCACCGCTGCGGCATCGGGAGGAAGCGCCTTGAAAGTCTGCCACCCGCCGTTATTATTGCCCAGGGCCACCTGGTGACAGTCCATCACATCGATCATCTGGGAAGCATTTATTTTGGGCAGCGGATAGCTGCAGACTGCTGAAAAGTTTTGCCCTGCGATTATGCCGTTGACATCTCTCTCATAACCCATGAGCGTTCCCCAGTCGGTGGCATCCATCCAGCCCAGGTCACCGCTGACCCTGAGACCCTGATAACCGCTGTTAATGGCCAGCTTAAGCCTGTCTACCCAGCTGTTTAATACCCGCTCGGGACGAAATGAACCGTCGCGCAGGTACCAGTCAGAACACTGGATGAACTCGACCTGTGATCCTGCCTTCTGTTTGCGTGCGCCGTTCAGCTTTTTGTCGAGAGACGTGCGCGCCTTTTTCTCAACGCCGCCGTCAGCCGTGACCCAGATACAGTATTCACCTTTCTCGATACCGGACCTGAAGTATTCGGCCACCAGGTTGAACAGGTCATCCTGTGATTGATAGAACAGACAGTGATGGGAACCCACTCGGGCTTCCGTCACCAGGTCGACAGCGTTTGTCTTGTCCATTGGATACGCCTCTATGATTTTAGCACAAAATCTATATGGCGTATCAACTGCCGCTGTATTGATTTTAAATTTCTCAGGATCAGGATAAACCAGTATACCCTGCCTCCGGATTATGTAGTCATGTCAAATTTGATATTATAGAGTGCAGTTTAAACACAGCGGCCAGGAGGCAAGGGTGAAGTACGATTTTTCAAACAAAACAGTTATCATAACCGGCGCTTCCGGCGGCATAGGCACAGCGCTGGCAAAGGAGTTGGACAGGAGAGGGGCGAAACTCGTACTTGCAGATATTAATTTAGCCGGACTGGAATCATCGGCCTCCGCTTTGACCTCAAATCCGTTGATCATTAAATGCGACATTACGGATAGGGCGGACGTAAAAAAGCTGGTAGAATCGGCGGTAAACAGGTTCTCCAAAATCGATATATTGATCAACAACGCGGGCATTATCAGGCCGGCGCTTTTTGAAGACTGTTCTTACGAGGATATCGATGCCCAGATGAAGGTGAATTTCATGGGGGCCGTCAACTGCTCAAAGGAAGTCCTGGCCGTTATGATACCTGTCAAACAGGGGCATATCGTGACCGTTTCCTCGCTGGCCGGACTGGTTCCCGAAACCTACAGCTCGATTTATACGGCGTCGAAGTTTGCTTTAAGGGGCTTCTTCCTGACTCTTGGGATAGAGCTGCGAACGCACAATATAAAAGTATCGACTATTTTCCCCGACTCGGTAGATACGCCCATGTTGAAATACGAGTTCTCCCACGGCGGCTCACCGCTTACGTTCTTGAGCGATCCGCAAAGCCCCGATAAAATAGTTAAAGCCATCATGAGGGCAATAGAAAAAAACAGCCCGGAAATATGTTCACCGGCTTCCACAGGCATGTTTTCAAAAATAATCATGTGCTGGCCCGGGCTTGTTACAAAACTCTGGCCGCAGATGGAACGGCTGGGAGAAAAGAATAAGAAGAAGTATATAGGGAGGAGCTGAAATGATCGAAGGATTGAGCACGATCGCCATTCTTGAGCTGCTGACAGCCGTCGGATTGATAATTTTCTGGATACTATTTTTTACCGTGGGGCTTGCGCCGAAGAATCCGCCGGCAGGCTATTTACCCTATGAGCACTCCTTCCCGCTGCCGGATGGATTGCTGGCCTTATTGCTGCTGGCGGCCGGCACACTGATATTGTTAAATAATCCTCTGGGCGCCAACCTGTCTTTAATAGCCGCCGGCGCACTGGTATTTCTGGGGGTGCTGGACTTCAGCTTTAACATCCAGAACGGCATGTACAAGACCTCTAAGATGGACCTGGTATTAAACGCTTTTATCAACGTCTGGTGCGTGGTGTTCGGCGTGGCTATTGCAATTATCATAATCTGAGAACCTGCTTGACACGGTACGATCGGCACTATACAATCCCGAAATATTGATCGGCGGTTTTATCTGGCGGAAGTAATCCGGCCTGTAATCGACATTGCGGTTACAGTTGCAGCAAATGATAGGAGGGACCATGTCTGAACTTGCCAATGCCATAGCCGACCTCAAGGAAGACGAGGTCAAGAAAATCGTGCAGGATAAACTCGCATCGGGCGCAGACCCATTGTCGATAGTGGACGAGTGCCGCCAGGGCATGGACATCGTGGGACAGCGCTACAAGGAAAAAGAGTATTTCCTGGGCGAACTGATCATGTCCGGCGAGATATTCAAAGAGGCCATGGCCGCCATCGAGCCCAAATTGAAAGCGGGCATGTCCTCCAAACCACTCGCGAAGATGGTAATGGGCACCGCCAAAGGCGATATCCACAACATCGGCAAGGATATCGTGGCCACTCTGCTCAAAGCCGCCGGCTTCGAAATCTACGATATGGGCACGGATGTGGCCCCCGACGCCTTCGTTAACAAGCTGAAGGAAACCGGTGCGCCCATCCTGGGCATCTCCGGCCTGCTAACGCCCTCCTTCGAGTCCATGAAGCAGACCGTCCTGGCGCTGGAGGCGGCCGGCATGAGGGATAAGGTGAAGGTCATAATCGGCGGCGGCATCGTCACCGAGGTCGTCCGCAAGTACGTCGGCGCCGACGCCTTCACTGACGATGCCCCCGAAGGGGTTGAGCTGTGCAGGAAGCTGGCCGGAGCTGTGAAATAGATGATTAAAGAAACCATGACCCCCACTGAGCGCACATGGGCGGCCATCAAGCTTGAGCCGTGCGACCGCATCCCTGTCGCGCCCCTGATGGACGTTATGTTCCCGTCCAGGCACAGGGGTATGACGGTGGCCGAGGGCATCTCCCATCCGCGCAGGGGCTTCCAGGCCATCGTCGACACCTTCGACGACGTGGGCGGCTGGGATGCCATGATAATTCCGGGATACAGCCTTCCCGTGCCCCCCAGCATCGCCGCTGTGATGCAGGTGGTGATGGGCGACACCAGGTACCCCGGCAAGGAGCCGGGCTTTGCCGATGACTCCTCACCACAGTTCATCGAAAAAGAGCTGCTCACCATCGAAGATTACGACGAGATAATAAAGCTGGGCTGGACGGGCTTCGCCGAAAAGAACCTCAAGCGCTTCTTCCCGCTGGACCCCGAGCTGCTGCTGGCCTGGACCAGGCGGCAGATGGACCGCTATAAAACCGAGGGGGAGATGTGGAAGGCGCGCAATATACCGTCGCTGTGCGGCGCCCTGGTGATGTCCCCGCTGATGTTCCTTTCCACCAGGAGGTCGCTGGTCTCCTTTACTCAGGACCTCTACAGGTTCCCCGATAAGGTCCAGGCAGTCATGGATGCCATGGTCGACGACCTGATCAGATTTGCCATCGAAGCGGCACAAACGACCGGCATACCGGGTGTGGAGCTGATACTGGAGAGGGGCGGCTGTTTCTACTATCCGCTGAAGATTTTCGAGCGCTTCGAGTTCCGCTATATGAAAAAGATGATCGACGCATTTGCGGGTGAAGGGATGATAACGGTCATGCACTTCGACCAGGACTGGACGCTCAACCTGCCCTACCTGCTGGAGCTACCAAAGAAGATGTGCGTCTGCGAGGTGGACAGCACCACGGACATCTTCAAGGCCAAGGAGATACTCAAAGACCACATGTGCATCATGGGAGACGTCCCCGCCTCGCTCAACGCCATCGGCACAACTGCAGAGATGACGGCCTACTGCGAAAAGCTGATCGACCATGTCGGCAAAGGGAAGACGGGTTTCATCCTGAGCACGGGATGCACGATCCCGTTCGACACCAAATTTGAGAATTTCCAGGCCATGATCGATTCAGTCAAAAACCATTTGCCGCAGGGATAGATATCAGGGGGTTACAGATATGGTAACGGTCCGGTTGTCGGTGCCGTAGGTGTTGATGGCGGTCAGCGTGTAGGCCATGGTCTCAGCAGGTGACACAGCCTGCGAATATTTTGAGATTGGAATGCCTATGCCCTGATTGATGGTAAGGACAGTCGCTCCCTTGACATCCCAGGAGAGGCTCGATGTCCCGCCCGATGGGACACTGGATGGATTGGCTGTAAAGGACCTGATCAACGGCGCCGTTCCGTCGGTTGCCTTGGTCACCGTGACCGTCGTTTCCCTCGTCTCCGTGCCGAAGGTGTTCACCGCAGACAATTTATAGGTAGTGGTGGCGGTGGGAATTACCATCAGCCAACCCGAAGACGGCACAGTGCCGATATCGGGGCTGAGGGAGACCGTCCTCGCCCCTGTCACAGCCCAGTTCAAGGTTACGTTATCTGCCAGCATAATGGAGTTGCGGCTAACAGAGAACGTATTGATGGCAGGCGGCTCTTTAGTGATGGCAGGGCCTGTCGTACTGGTTATATTCACAGTAACCGTAACCGACCTGGTAACAGAGCCGTAGTCGCTGTCGGCTATCAGTTTATAGGTGGTGGTTTCAGAGGGCGTCACTTGCGCAGAACCTTTTGACGCGACGCCGCCGATGCCCTGATTGATATTGATCGATTTGGCGCCGATAACATCCCATGCCAGGGTTGACAGCTCACTGGAAGTAATTGTGGCCGGGCTGGCGCTAAAGGAGGTGATGATGGGAGCGTCCGACGCCATTATATTAAGCGTGGCGGATGCAGTCGAATTGCCGTTGCCATTGGTGGCCGTAAGAACGTACTTGGTGGTTGAACTGGGTGATATGACTTTGGTCCCGCTTGGAGACACGGACCCGATTCCCGGCTCGATGGAAACCGCCGTCGAATCTTTAACGTTCCATGATACTGTAGCTGTCTGTCCCGTATAGATGCTGCCGGGACTGATAGTGAAACTGTTTATCGTCGGCAGAATACCGGTAACCGCAATCGTTACGGACTTGCGCGCTGAACCGGTCATACTGTTGGCAACCAGCGTATATGTAGTCGTTGCTTCGGGGGAAACCTTCCTGCTCCCGCTGGCAGCTACTGTCCCCAGGCCGGGGCTGATGGAAACCGAGCTTGCCCCGGTGACATCCCACTGCAAAGTTGCCTCCTGGCCCTCTATGATCGTAGCGGCGCTGGCATCAAAAGACGTCACAACCGGGGGCTCGAACCACTTCGCGATCACTCCCTGTAGAGAGACGCCGGCAACGATAAGCCCGGCCACGACAACCACTGCTACGGATATTTTTATAATGGCCCCTTTGTGGTCCTGTATTTGCTGCAGCAGTCCCGGTCCGGCATTCTTTTTTAGCGGTTGATCCTGGCCGGGGCCAGCCTGTTGACCGGATTGATACCATTGCTGTTGCTGCTGGTTCCATTGCTGCTGGTACTGGTCAGGAGAAGATTGGTACTGGGACTGAGTTGGCGCCGAAGGCCAATTTAGAACCGTGTTACAGTTGGCGCAATATGGTTGTCCATAGGCTACCTGCGCTCTACAATTGGGGCAATAGTACATCTGCTGCATTAAAGGTAACTTCTATTAAAGTTGTAGCTATGAGTATATTATACACGGAGGTCCAAATTTTCAATATGGCAAACCATATCGGGCCATGCGGGCTATTGACTTCGCATTATCATCTCCATATACTTACGATTTACCCGGGACCAGGTTTAAGAGGCTGTCGTGAAGTATGAATGAATCAGAACTGCTCAAGTTGGCCGATTTGAATCTCATCGAGTTCTGGCGCGAGAGTTCAAAATGGATCCCCAACACAGAGATTCTTGAGACCCGTGATACCGTATTCATAGATTCCGGCATTGATTTCCCCGGCTGCAGCCTTGTGTTCAACCTGTCGGAAGGGCCATCTGAACAGCCTGCGGAATTTTTAGCCCGGGCCAAAGCCTTTTTCTCCGGCAGGAAGCGAGGCTTCTCAATCATACTGCGGGGCCATCGTGACCGGGAGATAATTCAATACTGCAAAGACCAGAAAATATTCCTGGTCGGGGATCCGCTCGGCATGGTGCTGGACGGTAGGGCGAAGGGCGGAGTGGCGCCCGTCGGAGCGGAGCTGCGCTGGGTCAACAGCGCCGATGGATTGAAGGACTTCAGGGCGGTTGCAGCGGAATCCTTTATGGACCTGTTATTTCCTTTGGATGTCAGCGAGGCCTATTTCACACATGCTGAGCGTGTGCTGAGCCCGTTCTCAATACTGGCAACGGTCTATTTTGATGGGGAGCCTGCAAGTTGTGCCATGGCCATGCTGAGCCACGGCATCGGCGGAGTTTACTGGGTGGGCACGACTAAAAAAGCGCGCGGCAAGGGGCTGGCCAAATACTGTGTACAGGAAGTCAGCAACAAGGCAATGGATATGGGCGCACAAAAGGTTGTTCTCCAGGCAAGCATATTCGGAAGCCCAGTGTATCCGAAGATCGGCTACCGCGAATTCAGCACATATCCTCACTTTATATGCTCGAGCAAATGAGAACAGGGAAAATGGAGACCATTTGTTTGCCAACCGTTAATTTATTTGTACACGACGAATCAAAAGAAAACGAGGACTTGCAGGACCTTATATAGTCTATTTCTTGCGCGCCTTAATCCCGGGTCCCCGCGGCCTGATGCCATCGAGTATGATATTGCATACCATATCGGCGATTTCACCCGGGGATAACCTCCCCTTGGGAGAAAACCAGAATACCGTCCGCATGATTATGCTGACGATCATGAGGACGACAAACTTGGCGTCCAAATCGGCGGCGAAGTCACCCCTCTTCTTCCCGTCCTCGACAATGCTGAGCAGGAGTTCACTGTAGTAGTCGCGCAGGCCGACGATCCTTTTTCTATGCACAGGAGACAGGTGCCTGATCTCCGAGTCGTACATCATCTTGTAGCGCCTGCCGATGACCAGCATTATCTCCACGTGGATCTCGACAAATTTCCTTAAACGCTCCACCGGAGCGCTCCGGACGTCGGCAGCCACGGGTTCCAGCAATGCCACGAGGCGCTCCAGCTCCTCCTGCATCGCTTCGTACAGCAGCTGTTCTTTGCTCTGGAAATAGTTGTACAGGTTGGCAGCTTCAAACCCGCAGGCTTCCGCGATATCCCTGAGGCTTGTCCCGATATAGCCGTTCTCCCAGAACAGATCAATAGCCACCTCTATGATCGCGGCCTTGCTTGCCGCCCTTTTGGCAGTGCTCTTGTGCAATTTGTGGCCGGCCCCGGCACGTTTAACCATATTAAATTAATGTACAGTAATGAATTATACTTGTCAATTATATCCTGTGTATCTTGACAACCATGTTATAATCGGGTTGTTAAATTAATTAACAGTTGTTAATTATTTCAATGCATATGTTTTAAAGACAGGAGGTTGCGCGATGACGGATCACTACGATCAAAAACCCTGGCTCAAGTCCTATGACAAACATGTTCCACCCAACCTTAAATATCCCGACAAGCCTTACTGGGAGATAGCCAGAGAGGCGTTCACGAAATTCCCCGACCGGGCGGCGCTTCATTACATGGGCCACACGTTTACCTTCAAGCAAATAGACGACCTATCCAGCCGCTTCGCCAATTACCTGGTCAGGAACGGCATAAAAAAGGGCGATATCGTCGGAATCAATCTACCCAATCTGCCAGCATACTATATTTCCATGCTGGGCGTTCAAAAGGCCGGCTGCGTGCTGAGCGGCGTGAGCCCATTGCTCACCGCCGATGAGCTGCATAACCAGTTAAAAGACTCGGGAACCAGGGTGCTGGTCGCGCTGGACGCATTGATCCCGCGCTGGAAAACGGCGGTCCCGGGGACCGGTGTTAAACATGTGATCGCCACCAGCATAGGCGACTACCTGCCCCCGCTGAAAGCGAAACTGGGCAAGATGCTGAAAAAATTCCCCACCGCCGAACTTCAACCGATCGAAGGGGTCACAGTCATACCATTCATGGAAGTTATGCGTAAAATGCCTGCGGACAGGGTTGACATCAAGGTGGGCATAGATGATATATTCGCGATCCAGTATACCGGGGGCACCACGGGACTGCCCAAGGGCGCGGAGATAACCCAGCGTAACTTTGTGTCGCAGATGACCCAGTTTACCACCTGGGTGGAGATGCAGATGGGCAGCGAGGTCGGCCAGACGGCGTTCCCGCTCTTCCACATAGCCGGCCTGATGGTAAGCATGTCGCTTTTCGCCAATGCCATAACCCAGATCGCCGTGCCCAACCCGCGCGACCAGAAAATGATCATATCCACGTTTAAAAAATACAAGCCCGACATCATCGGCAACGTGCCGATGGTTTACCTTGAGCTGATGAAGCTGCCCGAGTTCCGGTCGCTCGATTTCTCCCGCCTGAAGTATTTCGCCAGCGCCGCGGCGCCTTTCCCACCCGAGTATATCAAGGAGTTCGAGCAGATCGTGGGAGGCGCACAACTGATCGAGGTCTACGGGCTGACCGAGACCATGATTATCACTGCAGTCCCGCGCAACGGCCGGAAGAAGCCGGGATCGGCCGGGGTGCCCTTCCCTGATACCGAGATCAAGATGGTGGACCCGGCCACGGGCGCAGTGCTGCCCTTCGATGAGCCGGGAGAACTAATCGTCCGGGGTCCGCAGGTTTTCTCGAAAGGCTACTATAAGAAGCCCGAGGAGACTGCCCATGCGGTACGCGACGGATGGTTCCATACCGGCGATATAGCGCGCATGGACGAGGATGGCTTCGTATTTATAGTCGACAGGCTGAAGGACATGGTCAATGTATCCGGCTTCAAGGTGTTCACCCGGGAGCTGGATGACGTGATCATGGAGCATCCGGACGTTTTCATGGGCGCGAGCGTGGGTGTCCCCGATCCCGACAGGCCGGGGAACGAGATGGTCGCCACCGCTATAGTCCTCAAACCCGGCATCGAAAAGAGCGATGAGGAAAAAAACAGGATCATCGGATACCTGCGCGACAAGGTGGCGCCGTACAAGGTGCCCAAGAAACTGGAGTTCATGGACCAGCTCCCTACCAGCGCCGTGGGCAAGGTATTGAAACGCGAGCTGCGCACCGTGTTGAATCCAAAGACGAAGTAAGCGCATCAAAGAACAGTCGCATAAATAACTGGAGGAACGAATTGAAGGATTTCGAGGCTATTGTCATTGGCGCGGGGCTGGGTGGTATCTCTGCTGCGGCATCGCTGGCCAAAGCCGGTAAAAAAGTACTGCTGCTCGAGAAGCACAACGTCCCGGGAGGTTACGCGACCTCCTTTATACGCGGCCGTTATGAGTTTGAGATCGCCCTGCACGGGCTTTCCGGCCTCGGGGACCAGGATAACCAGGGGCCTATCTGGAGGCTGCTTAACGCCAACGGCGTGGCCAAAAAGGTCGATTTCCTGCATATTCCCGACGTGTTCAAAGGGTATTATCCCGACTTTGAGCTGACTCTGCCCGTCGGGCGGGAAAACCATGAGGATGCGCTGTGCCAGCAGTTCCCGCGGGAGAAAGAGGGAATTAAGAAATACATGACGATCCTGTTTGAGTTTGCCGACCAGACGCTCAAGGCCAACCGCATCGGGATGAAGGCGGTTATGCAGGACCCGGGGCCTTTCTCCACCCTGATGAAATATTATGGCAAGACGTTAACCCAGGTAATGGATCCGCTGATTAAAGATGAGAAAGCGAGGGCGGTGCTC
>Ga0247841_10010913_pt1 | contig 12232 bp, 20 predicted proteins | sample LaCruzMarch2015__2_FD_192410 | JGI IMG/M metagenome (GOLD analysis project Ga0247841, IMG submission 192410) | Freshwater microbial communities from meromictic Lake La Cruz, Castile-La Mancha, Spain - LaCruzMarch2015_18m | ecosystem: Environmental > Aquatic > Freshwater > Lake | place: Spain... | reverse complement strand
AATAAGCCCACTTATAGTAACATCGCAAAGCGACAATAAATAGGCTAATTGACGAGACTGAGTTTTTGTCTTTTAAAGAAGCCAAGAAACTTGAAACATCTTGGCGATTGGCCTTATTAAGATCTCCTCCGTTTAAGATGTCTTGCGAAAGAAAATTCTTAAATTGACAAACCATGCGAAGATAGCTTTTAGTAGTTACCTCTGAGAGTTGTCTTTCAAAACGTAGATAATTTTCGAACCCTGGTAACATTTTTTAACTACCTTTCCCCTCGTATTATTTTAACCGGCACACTTCCACCAGGATCAACTGGCCCCATAAAACCATGGCGCACCACACGCACACCGCCACACCCTCCGGTTAAATAGTTATTTTTTGTTCACCAAATTGTTCCAATATGCGCCTCATTTCATTAAGTCCCATATTGGGGTTTTCTAAAGAACTGTCTACAAGAAGAGTTTGATTATTTAATCTTTTATCATTTTTGTCAAATAATGCAAAATGAGCTCCACCTGCTAAATCGTAAAACCTAATAACCAGATCACATTTTTGACTTTTAAATATAAATGTTTTAGCCATCATCCCCCCTTGGTACTATAGATCCTTTTTATTTCCACACTCCCGTGTAACCCCTTGCCTTCATACATTCTGCCCTCATTTGATCAAGAATTAAAGGATTGCCACCCCATGCACTCGATTCTTGTCCGGCTTGAACCGTACATTCATAGTAATCTTTCTGTGATTGTTCTTGTGTTGCGTCTGACCTAACAAAGTGTGAAGGATAGCATCCACAAAGCACCAAACCCAATAATATAATTGTCAATATCCTCATTTTCCCACTCCCCTTAGTTTAATCCGTTCATCCACAACAAAACCGTCAACTTTTTCTTCCGCATATTTATAAAGTTCGCCAAGCGTCTTATCCCAACCGGCTCCTCCGGTTGGTACCGATCTGGGATGCATCTACAATTCCCTAATTATCTTTTTCCTTGCTTCACAATTACCATGTCTTACAAAACACTCTACCGCGACCTGAATGATACTTGATGGCCGGACATCATTCTCTAAACAAATCACCGCAAGTTCTTTGTCTATTACTTTCTTAAAACGAACTGCGTGAGGCTTGCCATATTCACTTGTTCTTGGCTTCTTAGTTCCCTTTTTAGATGTCATTTTATTCCCCTTTGTTAAGTTTACTCAAGTATAACACCTGTAAACAATTTGTCAAGCTATTTTTCTTGACAATTAACCGATTCTATGTTGATATATTTTTATGGATAATATAGAATTCTTAGTCCAGGGATCTAAACCCCAACCTTATGAGGTAGTTTTCAAAATAGAGGGTAAAAATTTAACCGGAAGATGCTCCTGCCCTGCGGGATTATATGGTCAACACTGTAAGCATCGTCTTAATATCCTTATGGGGATAACCGAAGGAATTATTAGCGATAATAAAGATAAGGTTAAAACGGTTCAATCTTGGCTTTCAGGAACTGATGTAGAAGTCGCACTTAAAGATGTTTGTGAAACAAATCTTGCTTTTGAATCGGCAAAGAAAAAATTGTCCTTATCTAAAAAGAAGCTAGATAAATCTTTAATGGATTAATCCTGCCTTCCACCTTTTTGATGCCACCGGTAAGCTCCCCAAATTGCTAAAGAAAAGTAGACTAAGAATAAAACGCTCTGCGCGTATACCTTAATATGGAAGTTGTACGCACACAAAAAAGCATTGGTTACGATCCATATATAGAAACAGCTCTTCTTCTGCCTTATATTAAGGACCGTACCCGTAATGCTCAAAATGGTAACCGGCCATAACAAGACTTGAAAATTATCCATTTAGTTAACTATTTCACGTGAATTAATCGCCGTCTTTAGGCTGCGATATCGCCCGGCACCCCTCGTTTATATGCCGTATGCGGATGTAGATACTGCCGTAAGCTTTCTGTATGAACTCCTCACTTGTCGCCTTCTCTGGTAATTCCCTGGACAATATCCTGTCAATAACGACCATAAAATCTTTTACAAAATCTGCTCTTTTTATAAGTTCCTTAGTACTCATGGGTCTCTTGATTATTCTAAAGAGGCGCGATCAACAAAATTGGCCTAGATCTTCTCGCGCCTCTTTAGGTGATGCTTATTTGTTACTCCTGTGATTTTTTATAAATAGCTACAGCGGTCTCCCTTAAAAGATTAATCTCGCTATCTTTTAAAACTGCAACCTGATCCTTAGCTTTATTTACCATATAAGCTTTAAAAGCGTCCTGTTTAGCTTTGTCCGAAGGCAAGCCCTGCGTTGCAACATACCCGGCGGCCTCAATTGCTAAAGCCTTTAAAGAATTAAAAGCCGCGTTCGCGCTTGCGCTTAAAAGTTCCTTTAAAAATGGCTCAGCCAAGTTCCACATCTTAAGAATTAACGCTCCAGTCCTATTAAACAATCCTTTAAACCACGATATTAAACCCATATTTACTGCGCCCCTTTCTTTTTGTTTAAACTGTCCCTGATTTCTTTTTCACAATCTTCCTTTGTCGCCGGCTTACCCCATTGATTAAAATGGGGAAGTTTTTCATCTCCTGGCCAATCTCTTTTCCAAGAAAAGAAAAATCCTTTTGCTTTTATTCCTTCCCACCAGTCCTTAAAAAAACTCACTTTCGCTCCTTATTTGTTTTATCCTCTACCCAGATGTTCTTTATCCCCTCAAAGAACCCTGTAGTCTTACCACCTAACTGCTCTATGGGGTTAAGAATTATACGTGCTGCCGGATAGATTATTGTAAGCCCTATTTTTCCTAATACTTTAAAGATTATCATGTTACCTCCTCATTCCCATATCTTCCACCATCGGGCAGCCGTACAACCAACTTGAGGATCGCAGTCCTTAAAAGACTTACCACCACAAGCACACTTGCAGTAGATATAGGAGCACCCCGACAGGCTAAACACTAAAAAAAGAATAACTACTAGCTTTGTAATTTTCATCCCTTAACTTGCTGTATGGCATCGGCCACCAATGCCGGGGCCTGTTGGTTAACATCGATGTCAGGTAATTTCTCAGCCACCTTATCAACTATCTTTCCTATGATCCACCGGGACACAAAATTAAACTTAATCGCCCCTGACTTTTCAGCGTTAGCAATGGCCACAAGTGCAATCTGTTTGCGATCTTCCCGGGTAATCAAGCCATCAGCTGCGGCCTTTTCTGTTTGTTCGATTATCGGCTTGATGAGAGGTGAAAGTTTCTGCCACTTATCCATACCCCAGGCGATAACGCTTTTAATTTTTAATATGGCTACCGTTATTACTGCAATGGCTTTACCTAGTTTAAGCATCTTCCCTCCTTTTTTGCGCTTCTATTGCTCTATTCTTAAAGCTGTCCGCGTGCTTCTTTTCTTCCCTGCATTTATTACAAAGGCCAAGGAAATCCTCTACATGTTTATTCATCTCTTCTATGGTTAATATGTACTTACAACTTCTACAGAATTGATGGAAGGTCATTGTTTGTATCCGTTTATTCTACCGAGAATTACAACCATCTCTTTGTGTTCTTCTCTTTGGTATTTATGGGCTTCCTCAGTTGCTTTCCTTGCTTCAATAGAAGTTAAATTATGAGTCTGAATTGACTGATCTAACGATTCCAATCTTTTCATCCAAATTTCTCTTTCAGCGGTATGTTGTTTGTTTATTTCGTCTACCCATTTCATTACCCATATAAGCATCCGCCAAAGGAAAAAGAATAGGATGGCAATTACTATTCCTGCCAATCCATACTCCATAAGCTTAGCCCAAAAAGAACTCGGTTCCATCTTGTCTCTCCTGGTTGCGATTCATTAATAATTTAATCATTCTTTTTTATTAAATAACTTCTGTAAGTGCGTTCCCATAATTCTATAGCAATTTATGCATACTATACCCGAGTCACAATACACTCTATATCTATAACAAATCTCCCCATCAAAATAATCATTCCTTATATAATATTCTTGGTAGACGAAAGAATGGCATAGGTCGCATCTGATAAATTTCTTATTATCTTTTATATAATTTTGATTGAAACTACATCCTAAAATTACAATAGATATTAAAATAATAAGTAAAGTTTTCATTTTAATACAATTAGTGTTTGCGTTAATGAATCAATGCGAGTTTCTGCATCCGGTACACCCGCGCCACCAAGAATTTGCCAAGCCAACATAACAGAGGTAGCATCCACTTTTTTTATACAAGTTCTTATAAATAACTCAAACCAATGACCACCTACAAATTGCCCCACCAACTGAAATCTTTCTGGACCCCATAAATAGTAAGGATTCGATATGCCCGAATGTGTAATAGTTTGGTTACCATTCCCACTTAAAGCAATTCCGGTTGTAACAGAATAAATCTTAAAATAAGTTCTTGCAGAGTCAAAAATTATTTCACTCGCTGCATCATAAACAACCAAACCGTAATTCTCTGCTTTTGCCGTAGGATGCGCTATATACGCTTTCCAATTAAAACTACTACCGATATTCGAACCAACCCTAAAACCTATCCAATTTGAACCATTTTTGTTATATCCCATCATAGAAGTATATCCGGTAGTATCGGAAGGTTGAATTGCTATAATAGGGATTTGTGACGTAGGCGTAGAAAAAGCAACATCAAGATATTTTACTGTATTTAATATAGTCCCACTGCCACTTTCGTATAAAGCAAAGTTTTTATTTACTCCGTCTATTATTATGTCTCCTGCACTATTTTTAACTTCTAATCCGTATCCCATATTTTTTATACATAAATAAACGCTAATATTAAAGAATCTTTGCCAATAGTATATCCCCAGCTAAGAGGAGCCCAAGAAATTGTAGTTCCACTCCGAGTGACTGCGTGGGGACAATGAAGAGGGCTTGTAACATTGATTGCAAATGCAATTTGCACGGTAAGTTTCCCGTCTATATCAGCTAATGTAACAGAATCCGATGTATCTGCTGCTTCCTCGTGGGTATACCTAACCCTATTTATTTTCTCATCAACATCTAATGTTATATTCCCACCGGAATCCCTAACTATTAATCCGTATGTTGACATTAACTTAATTTCCCCATTTTTACTCTTAAAACAGCTGAACCATCATACACATTGATGCAATCATTTACTCCATCCACAACTACTTTTCCAGTTCCAACTGTTATGCTTTCGTCAACCGTTAAAGACCCGGTATTTGCCGTAACCGCATCCAACTGACCAACACTAATCTTATCTGCCGTTACTGTGCCTGTATAGATATCTCCGCCATCTATTTTAGTGGTGTCAGATGCATGCGCCCACCCGGTTGCTACGGCCGCATCTATCAGTACCCATTCTCCGGCCGTTACCGCATCATCTCCGGCATTAGTCGCCCTATATAGTTTGCTGTCATCACTATCTATCCATAGATCGCCCGCGGACGTGGCTGTAGGGCATGTAGATTGCCTGAAGGTGGTTACGCCACCTCCTCCGCCACTTTGTGATATCACAACCCAAGCTGAGCTCTGATAGACATAAAGTTTATTGCTATCGTTTGTATCGATCCAGTAATCCCCTTCGTTCATTCCTGTGGTAGGTGCGTCATCTTGATAAAATGTCTTAGGGGGAACGGCATCTGATGCCAGCTTTGAAAGCGTTATTGATTGAGCTGTAATCTTCCCGCCATCTAAGTCGCTTATCTTGGCGTTGGTTACTATTAAATCCTTTATCTGCGCGGATAATGTTATCAACTCTCCTGCGATAAGTTTACGAGCAGATATTATCGCATCACCTATTTCAGAAGCATCTAGTGGCGTGAAATTAATTGTTACTGCGGAAGAGAAATTCCCCGGGCCATAAGTGTCCGCGCCTCTTACCTTATAATATGCCCTATCCTTTATGGTAAATTTATCAAGGGCAGTTGGGGTCCCGGATGGCCAACTGGCCACTGAAACCTTGCCTGTCGCATTGTCGAAAGCGGTTATGATCGCTTCTTGGCCGATATATGTTCCGCTTGTTTGTAGTAAGACATCCCCAAGGAAGTAATTAACACCTTTTCCGATCAGTAGAGTATCCGTTATGCTTGTGCTGTCTGGTGAAGCTGCAACCGCATCAACAGGAGCATTGCCTTGAACAGTAACCATTTTTCCGGCTATTCTTGCCTCTAATGTCTCTTCTCCGGCCCAAGCGTTAGTATTGGATTTATAGACTTCGTAATATCTTAAGTCAGTATCAACGCTATCCATCCACTCAATCTTGGCATAGCCGAACCATTGTGTGGCTGTTATCGATGGTGCTGATGGCGCCGCATTTGTGGGCGTAAGGCTTGCGGGAGTGGCCGAGTAATTGCCTGAGGTATCAAAAGCGCAGATATAATAAGTTGCGGGTGATCTTGACGCAGGCGCAACTATCGTAAATGTATTTGCAAGGCCACGATAAATAAGGTTAGCGTTTTGAACTCCCCAGTTTGAATTGGCGTCTCTTATTTCATAACCTAATAGATCCTTGTCTGTATTCTTATCCCAAATAAAAACAAGTGCATTAAGGAAAGTATATGCAAAATTTGTAACATTGTTAGGGTTAGAATCCTTGCCTGCTAAAGTAATAGATGCTGATGGGCTGGCACTCCTAGCGTTTTCTACATTACTATCCGAAACCGATACAACCAAAACTTTATAAGTCGCGTTAGTTAATCCACCCTGGATTTTAAAAGTTTCTGCGGTTGTTTCTCCTATATATGAATATGACGCTCCGGCATTGTCAGATAAGTAAATTCTTGCTCTGTTATACCGCTTGAGGACATATCCGGTAACTAGTGGCTTTGTGAACCATACGTCTATTGCGCTTTGGATAGAACCATCACCAAGAACAATAACGCTCTCGGTCAATGTTAAATTTTCTACCGGCGGTATGGTAAAAGACAAAGCAGAATAATTATTATCCGGCAATAGAATTGTATCTGTATCATAGACATCTACATCGTATTCTAATGCGGTAATCTCAACCTCGCTATTCTCCGCGCGTTTCATTGAGATTATTCTATATGGCGCTACAACCTTATTTTCCTCGCCAATAGAATAGAGATCATAATTTGCCGGGGCTTGGCTAAAGCTATTACCAGTTACATTAACCTCGGTATAAGTTCCCGCACCATCGCTTATGGTCTTTTCTTCTTGCGTGTCGTCAGCGAACCTAACCCTTATCTTGTAAGTTTTACCGCTTTCAATAATAATTGGTTGATCTAACTTAACCTTTGATGTAGTGCTACCTGTTTGCACCCTGCCTGAACCAATGCCCCATTGTGGCACATCGTGGGCTACGTTAATTACATCTCCGGCTTGACAAGCGATAGCGTCAATACCGGCCTTAAGAGATACAGTACGTTGTATATTTTTTCCTATATTAAGCAAGTATTTGCCTTCTCTTATCGCTTGGCTTGTGTGTGTGCAGAATAATCGTAATGACTTCTTACGGATAGGATCACCCGCGGCAATAGACACCTCGTCCATTACCGTTATGATATCTTGCTTGTAATTTAAATCCTTGTTCATAAATTGGATTTCAACCACATTTGGAATATCTTTAATAGACTTCCAAGATTGCGTAAAACTTTCGCTGATAATATTACCCATGCCGAACATCTGAACAGGGCTTTCGGCTTTGTCTATCTTTAGTTTAACTGCCCCTCCGGAATAAAAAGTAAAACATCTAAAGGTTGCGGATAATTGCGAGAGCAAGTCTATTGCCCTTGTGCTGCTGTCTATAACTACATCTAATCTAAAACGTTTTTCATATCCGCCATCTCCATCGCTAACTTTTTCCTCACAATATAAAGCCATCTCTAATAACTGTGCGGCATCCATATTAGAAGTAGTGATATAATCTCCCAAGCCATAACGAGTATCGGTAATTAAATCCCTTAAACACCATATCGGGTTAGCGGAATAAGCGGTTACATAAGTTGCGCCATCCCAATATAAAGTATTATTATTGGATAATAACTTGAATAGGCTATTCGCAGCATCCCAATAATATAGATCCCAAGCAACAGAATCGCCATCTTCTTCAGTTAATACTGCCGGGATGCTTACCTTTGCACCCTTAACTAAAGAGGTAATGGTTGGTGTACTGCCGCTTAGTTGATCGGTTGCAAGAGCTTCTATGCCTAGGAGCGCTACATTAGGATAGACAAGTGGTTCATCTTGAGCAATTTCATCTACGCCCTTGAGATAAAGATCTCCTTGTTTCATTGGATCTAAACTACTATCATCAGAGGTCCTTGTAATCCTTATATCGTATTGACCAGCGGTCAGTCCTTCCTTGCGGAATATTTTACGTAAATCCGTACGTGATTTACCATCTATGGTAGTTGAACCTAAATCGGTGTAACTTCCATCAGCGTGTAGTTTATATTCAACTTGATAGGTTACCGCCCAACTGTCCACATTTCCGGAAATTCCTTGTTGGAATAATCCTCCGACGCAAGTAAGTTTTAATTCAAAGGCGGTAATATCTGTATTTACTGTTGTATATACATAAGCGTTATTTTTAGTAAGATTGGCGTTGAGCGCTTTCAGGTCGTGGCTGTCGTTAAAATTTGCTATTTGTGCTTGATTATTTGTGCCATATCGCTTAGTCAAAACTATATTATCAAAGTTGGCTGAGGGATTTTCGTTTATTTCTACACTATCTATACTTTCAATCTCGCCTTCGGATAAGGCAATAAGTAAATTAAGATATTCTTTATCGCCGTCGGTGCGGATAAACTGATTGATTATATTACCGCCTACCCTAAACTCTCCATAACCTTTTGGCACAGGAATGCCTACATCTTGAGTATTGGTTATTCCGTCCCAACCGTAAGTCGGCGAACCCTCATCAAGCCCATCTCCGGAAGTATTAAAAGTAGGCGCCCGGGGTTGTGTACACATTGAGTATATTGAATACGCAACTGAAAGAACAGCTGATGCTATAACAAGGACGTTCCAAACTGCCATCCAAAAAGTAGCATTTGAACCAAATATAAATACAAGCGCAGGAACATTTATTTTAGGAGTAACAATAACCTCATCACCATCTTTAAGGGTTGCGCAAAAATCAGCTACTACTTTGCCAGTAACTATAAATTTATTATCACCCCCATAATCAAAACCGGATAGTTCAAGATAATCCCTTAATACATAATCAGAATTAAAGATCAACTCCTTAGTTATTCTGCCTTCGTCTTTTAGGATATTTGGGATATATTTAATTACGATTGACATTGACAATCTCCGAAAATATGTTATATTTTTTCTATGAAAATCATATTTATTTTACTAATCTGTTTTACCTTATGTGGTTGTGCTATGAATCAAGTTATTCCAACCCACATCGGGATGACTAAACAAGAGCTGCTTTCTCGTGCTAAAAACCCTGTTTCTTGGAATAGACAAGTAATCAATAATAAAACTTATGAAAGTTTGAATTATGGTGATTGGATTGGCAATTTTGATTTTGTTGATAATATCCTCGTTGGCTATAGTAACCGCAAACCCTTTGGTAATTTGGAATATCATAATCAGTAACCCCATTTAATATGAAAATATTGTTGCTTTTGTTTATCTGTGTTACCTTCTGCGGCTGCGTAACTGCACGCAAAGAATATTCTAAGAGCCTCGCACAAGTAATCCATATAGGCATGACTAAAGAACAAGTTATTAAAAACACTACTTTCCTTAATAGCTTTACTCACAGTTCTCCTACCGCTTGGTCTAAGCAAAACATCAATGGACACATCTACGAAACTTGGGTCTATATTGAAAACCGGATAAGTTTTGACTTTGTTGATAATTCCTTGACTGGTTACAGTTTGGGTTTGGGTGGTATTGCCTATTATTCCAAAGATGGAATTGAAGATACCAGAAACTACCCTAAATAACCTCATTGTATTAACCCCTTATTTCTGTAAAATCCGCAAAATCTCTTTTGCCATCTTAGATCACTTACCCTACAAACTACTGTGCCTGCTTTGCAACTATTTATAAACCTAATCCCGTCAAGCATAATTCCTGCGTGATTGAATATTCCTGTGCCATTCTTAAATCCCACAACATCAAACAATTTTGCTTTATTTACCTCTTGCCAATCTTTATGGGCATTCTCTAAAAAATAATTCTTACCTTTCCATGCCCAATCATCTGTATAGTCTTCCTCAATATCAAATAACTTAATTTCTAAATCTGCGTATATACTAATAATTAATCCATAGCAATCAATGCCTTTCAAATCCCTTCCCTGATGTTTATATGGAACGCCCAAATATTTATTAATAATATCTTGCTCATTCATCACGTATATAATCTCCCCGTAGGAACACTCGGAAACCCACCAAATCTTGCTATATTGTTCATCGTTGTTTTACAAGTCGCTTTACGTTTATCGCAAGTTGTTTGCGCCCCCGCGTAGCCACACTCCGTTGACTTAAACTTCCACCGGCAGTAGTTACGGTTATAAATACCCCTGGGTAATGTTAAATCGATGATGTCATACTTACCTGATAATACAAACTCAACCGCGTCTTGTGTTACAATATAGTTATCTATATAATAAATAAATTTAATATTCGTATCAGCATCATTTAATTGGTTGGCCCAAACAAGTGTGATGGTTACCTTTTTGCCGCGCAGATCATAACCCTCAAGATATGCTTGGATAATACGATTTACATTAGAAACTGTAACTTTAAAGTTAGCAATTTCCCCCTGTGAATTTTCCCCAATATCGTCATGTTTAATAGGGAATTTGGTATAGGTTACACCATCGTAGGTTATATCGGTATCCCATTCGGCAAGATTTAAATCTACGCTGCCGTTGTAATCCTCAATGGTATATAAATAAATTGGCTGATTGCTTGACTTATTTTTTTCTGTTTTAAACGTATTATCTTGCGTATACATTAGGCTTAGGCTATTGAGATTAAAAAAAACTCAAAATCATATAATCCACAACTTGTATGACTATAAGTTAAGCTATCTTCCTTAAATCTTACTGTTAAGGTTGCTGCACTGACCGGATGTGTCCAGGTAAAAGAGGTTAATGCTCCTTTTTTACTGTTAAATAAGGTTGTAACGGTTCCTAAATCAGTTGCGCTCCTGTTTTTATAAACTAACTTATACTCCGTGATAGCACTTGAACGCTTTGCCCTGCGTTGTTCAGCGCCATTCTCAAACTGCGAGATTAAAGTTTTATATTGAGGATTTTCGTCAAATACAAAATCTGGTGCTAAAATGAAATCGTTCGACATTTTTATTTATCCTTTATGGCTTTTACGATATTATCCATATTTTTTCATAATCCCCCTTAATGCTCCGTTACTATTTATGGCTTCACTTACCCACGCTATAATTTGAGGTTTATGTTTATCGACATCGGCAAAATCATACGCCTTAATGACTAAAACTGGTTGGATAGTTACTCCCCCCCTACCTTCCTCGTATGCTTTATTCTGTTTACGCGATAAGATCCTTTCTCCTGTTTGCGCTATGATCGGCACTTCATCTGACGCCAGGTTAAGTCCTCCGTGGGCCCTTACAATACCGCCTGTGTGCATGGTCCCTAAACTTAATCCTGCTGTAGGATTAAATTGTGTGGCATTAAAAGCATTGGTTAACCCGGAACTGGTAGTTGTAGATGCAGCAGAGAATCCGTTTCCGACACTCGAGAACAGTTTAAAAATGTTTCCTATTAATTGTTGGCCTGCCAACAACGCTTGAAACGCTATCCAATTTGCTGCCATCTGTGATATCTTTTGAGCAAATATATTGACTATTGACTGACCAAACGCGGCAAAATAGTCTTGGGCCCTTTTTAACTGCCCTGAAAAAGCATCATTGATAAAACTTTCAAATGCTCCTGCTAATCCAGTGGTTAATTGATTGGCCACATCTATGCCTAGTTGCTGAAAGTCATGCAATTTATCCATTGCATCACTAATCGCCTTATCAAACCCTGACCAGAAACCGCCCGCATTCTTTTCTACATCCGCACCCTTACTCGTAAGTGATCCCATAATTTCTTTATAAAATGCACCAAAGTCAGTAATCTTCTGCTTAAAATCATCAAATCCTTTTGCCCAATCTCCATCCTTACCAAAAACTTTATCTATTCCTGCTTGGCCACCTTTCAAAGAAACAATCCAACCCCAAAACGATGCTTTAGCTAAACTTTGCGCGGTGTTCATAACAGCATCCGCTACCGCTTTCCATTTCA
>Ga0247841_10010910_pt1 | contig 12235 bp, 13 predicted proteins | sample LaCruzMarch2015__2_FD_192410 | JGI IMG/M metagenome (GOLD analysis project Ga0247841, IMG submission 192410) | Freshwater microbial communities from meromictic Lake La Cruz, Castile-La Mancha, Spain - LaCruzMarch2015_18m | ecosystem: Environmental > Aquatic > Freshwater > Lake | place: Spain... | reverse complement strand
CTTGTCGGAATAGGTGTTGGAATTCTCCTTGGAAAGGTATTGGCAGTATATACAACATTGGAAGAAGAACCGGCATTTTTTTCGATGATCTGCCTGTTTGGCGGACTTGGACTCATCATTTACCATCTCTTGGTAAAAAAGTTCGAAAAGCCTTAAATTGCTAATGTATTATCAAAACTTTCAGTTTGTTAAGCCCCTGAACCGGCAACGGTCATCAGGGGTTTTTGTAATAAAAAAGATTTTTCAACAGCGTAGACCGGACCCATGGATTGCAGTTTGCTTGATAAAAGAACAATTTCTTTGATTGTTACCGGGATGGAAACGATATCGTTGAAGGAGTCGATGGTTTGTTGGAAAAACCTTCGGTCCCGGATCATTTTTATCCTGCCCAAAGTCAGGTGAGGAACAATATTTTGGCGGTCGGTATCAAATCCATTATTACTCAACATGGTTTTTAATTCTTTCATGATGGCCGCGATATCACAACCGGATTCAATTCCGGTCCAGATGACCCGTGGGGAATAAGAACTACCGAACAATCCAAGTCCCGAAAGTCGGAGCGTGAAGGGTTCCGTCTTTTCTGCCAGATTTCCAATAACAGAATTAATGACAAACATCCGCCGCTCTTCTGTTTCTCCAAAAAAGTGAAGGGTAACATGAATATTTTTTTCTTCAACCCATTTAATCTGCTCATGATGTAATATGCTCCTCAATTCCTGGTACTTTTTGAGGTATTCGGGGTCAGGAAATATTTTTATCGCTGCAAAAAGACGCTTCATTTCAAAAAAGTTGTTAATTTTGTGCCCTTGCGGGGGATTAGCTCAGTTGGCTAGAGCGTTAGACTGGCAGTCTAAAGGTCAGGGGTTCGACTCCCCTATTCTCCACTTAAGTCCGAAGATGATATCGACGGACTTTTTTATTTTCTCCATTTGTTGTACGGATGAACCGAAAGATTTGAATTGTAATACCGTTCCTCATAAGTCACTTCTTCTCCCAGCCAATCAGGCTTTTCAAAACTTTCATCCGGATTTTCCAGTTCAATCTCTGCAATCATTAAACCTTCGTTGTCTCCATGGAATTCATCTATCTCAAAAGTATGAATTCCCGATGGAATCCGGAACCTTACCTTCTCAATCTGCCCGTGGGTAAATAACCGGATCAGCTCCTGCGCTTCTTCACAAGGAATGATATACTCAAATTCTTTACGGGAACAGGCTTCGCTTTTCCCTTTTATTGTTATATAACCCCGATCTCCTGCAACCCTGGCCCTGACAACCTTATTGGGATCAATGCTTAAATAACCCTGAAGATAATGAATACCCGCTGGTTTATCCAACGCTTTCCACAACGGTTTGTTTACCAGGAATTTTCGTTCAATTTCTAAATGTTTCATCACCCGTTTGGTTTTGTTTTAAAAATTACATAATCCCCACAAGGTTAATAAAAAAAATAATCCATAAGTTTCCAGGTACAATAAATCATATTATTTTCAAAGATTTAGAAACAAGGCAGTTCCTTTTATCAATAACAAGAATAAATATTTATTGTAAGTAAAAGAGATATTGGTATTTATCTGTTCGAAAAAATATTTAACTTTGTGCTGTTAAACAATTAACAATAAATACATGCAACCTACTCATATTGAACATATTGGAATTGTCGTGAAAAGCCTGGAGGAGAGTATCCCTTATTATGAAAAATTACTTGGGATCTCTTGTTATGCCATAGAAGAGATTAAAGACCAGCGTGTTAAAACTGCTTTTTTCCAGATAGGCCAAACAAAAATTGAGTTGCTCGAGTCAACAGATCCGGAGGGCCCGATCGGTAAATTTCTGGAGAAAAAGGGCGAAGGGATACATCACCTTGCCTTTGCCGTTAGAAACACAGACGAAGCTTTACATGCAGCCGAAGAACAGGGTATCTCTTTGATTGACAAAGTTGCAAGAAAGGGGGCTGAAAGTATGAATATTGGTTTTTTGCATCCAAAATCTACGCATGGCGTCCTGATAGAGTTTTGCAGTAAGCAGTAAATAAATTGAATTTCTTCCATTTGGTTGTGTTACTTTAAATATTATTGGTATGGCTCTTGAAAACAAAATAACCGAACTGCTCGAAAAAAGAGAAAAAGCAAAGCAAGGAGGCGGTGAAGATCGTATAAAATCCCAGCATAAAAAAGGAAAGTATACGGCACGGGAAAGGCTTGAAAAGTTATTGGATGAAGGAAGTTTTGAGGAATACGATATGTTCGTAACCCATCGTTGTACCAATTTTGGTTTGGAAAAAGAGGAATACCTGGGTGATGGCGTGATTACAGGAAGAGGTACCATTGATGGTCGCGTTGTCTTTGTGTTTTCTCAGGATTTCACAGTCTTTGGAGGCTCCCTTTCCGAAACATTTGCCCGTAAGATTTGTAAAATTATGGATCAGGCAATGAAAGTGGGCGCCCCTGTAATCGGGATTAACGACAGCGGAGGCGCTCGTATTCAGGAAGGCGTTAATTCATTGGCGGGGTATGCCGAAATTTTTATGCGCAATATCGCTGCCTCTGGCGTGGTTCCGCAGATATCCGCCATTTTTGGCCCTTGTGCAGGGGGTGCGGTTTACTCCCCCGCACTGACAGACTTTATTGTAATGAGCGAAGCAACCAGTTATATGTTTGTAACAGGCCCTAAAGTTGCAAAAACCGTTACAGGTGAAGAAATTACTACAGAAGATTTGGGAGGGGCCTCCATCCATTCAACCAAATCGGGAGTTGCTCATTTCCGCGCTGAAAATGAAGACGAAGGGATCCTTATAATCCGGAAACTCCTTGAATACCTTCCGCAAAATAATCTCGAAGACCCCATTGTTACCGAATGTAAGGATCCGATAGACAGACTGGAAGATTCCCTCAATGAAATTGTCCCGTCGAACCCCAATCAGCCCTACGATGTTAAAGATGTCATATATCGTATTGTTGATGAGAGCCAGTTCCTTGAGGTCCATCAGTATTACGCCAAGAATATGGTTGTTGGTTTTGCCAAATTCAATGGAATGCCGTGTGGTATTGTAGCCAATCAACCCAATTTTTTAGCCGGTGTCCTCGATATTGAAGCTTCAAGAAAAGGGGCCCGTTTTGTCCGGTTTTGCGATGCCTTCAATATTCCTATAATCACCCTGGTAGATGTTCCGGGATTCCTTCCGGGAAGCGCCCAGGAATATGGAGGGATCATCATCCACGGGGCGAAATTATTGTTTGCCTATGGCGAAGCAACAGTGCCGAAAATTACTGTGACTCTGAGAAAATCATACGGTGGCGCTCATGATGTTATGGGTTGTAAACAACTGCGCGCCGATTTGAATTATGCATGGCCATCGGCCGAAATTGCGGTTATGGGACCAAAAGGGGCCATTGAAATACTTGAAGGTAAACGTATTGGTGAAATTCAGGATGCTCGGGAAAAAGTTAAATATGTTGCGGAAAAGGAACAGGAATATAAAAACAAATTCGCCAATCCTTACGATGCTGCCCGATATGGTTATATTGATGATGTCATTGAACCCAGGAATACTCGGTTTCGAATTATCCGTGCACTTCAGACCCTTGCAACAAAAAAGGATTCCTTACCCCCAAAAAAACACAGCAATATTCCTTTATAAATTTAATTCCCGGTATATATGATCCTTGGTAACCAAAATAGCGTTGGTTTTTCAAACATCGACGAACTTTCTATAATTATTACCATCGTCGGTTATGTCGTTGTCTTTTTAGCCCTGTTAGCATTGGTATTTGTTATCGGGAGAATCTCTGTAATTCAGGCATTTTTTATTCGATTGAAATTACAACGAAATAGAAAACACAATGACGAAACCGTTAAAGCCCCTGAAATTTCTATCAGTGCATGTGAAAATGCCGCAATTTGCACCGCACTCTATCTTTATTTTACAGAACTACATGATGAAGAAAAATATGTGATGACGGTAAAAAAAGTCTCACGAACCTATTCTCCCTGGAGTTCAAAGATTTATGGAATAATGAACATCAAAAAACTTGGATAAGATTTTTAACCGGAAAGTAGAAAAGAAATGAAACAATTCAAATTTACGATACAGGGAAACGTTTATGAAGTGGAGATTTTGGGATTTGAAGAAAATATTGCCAAAGTCGAAGTTAATGGGACACCGTACGATGTTGAAATCCACAAAGATTTGAAAATGAGCAAAACCCCGACGCTTGTTCGTGTGGAAGCACCCCAACCCAAAGGCAAAGAAACAAGAATCCCGAAAATTTCTTCTAAAACAACCAATTTAACGGTCAAGGCCCCATTACCTGGAACCATCATTAGCGTCCTGGTCAAAGAAGGAGATAAAGTATTAATGGGACAAAAACTTCTCACCATGGAGGCGATGAAGATGGAAAATAATGTATTATCCGAAAAAGCTGGCGTTATTACAAATGTCCTGGTAAAACCTGGTGATACGGTGCTACAGAATGATGTTTTAGTTGAAATTGAATAATCTCCTCCTGCTATGAAAAGTGTGAGAAAAGCCTATTTTTCTGCCTCTGTGACTAAACTTATCACTGTTTTTGCTATCATTTTAATCCTCTTTGTGGTTAAACCTTTGATATTTCCGGGCCCCGAAACTGATTTGAGCGCCCAATCGCTCAATGTTTCCGCTCCAACAACAGGGACTACCATGACGGGTGTCCAGGATGGTCTTTGGAAATTCTGGAGTTATACGGGTTTCGCCAATTTTTTATGGGGAAACCTGGTCATGATCATCGTGGGACTGATATTTATCTTTCTGGCAATTCGATTTGAATATGAACCCTTGTTGTTGATTCCCATTGGAACCGGGATTATTATTGGAAATATTCCGTTCCTTCACGGGGCAAATCTTCAGATAGGCATATACGAAAATGGGAGTGTGCTGAATTACCTCTATTTTGGTGTGATCAAGGGTATATATCCTCCCTTGATATTTCTTGGGATCGGCGCTATGACCGACTTTTCTTCCCTGATTTCCAACCCCAAACTCATTCTTTTGGGCGCTGCCGCTCAACTGGGTATTTTTATTACTTTTTTAGGCGCACTGATACTTGGTTTTTATGCCCCTGAAGCTGCTGCCATCGGCATTATAGGTGGCGCTGATGGCCCGACCGCAATTTTCCTCTCCTCCAAACTTGCCAATGGGATCAACATTTTACCCAATGGCGAGGTGGTTAAAAACCTTATCGGACCTATTGCTATTGCTGCTTATTCCTATATGGCGCTCGTCCCGGTGATTCAACCACCGGTTATGAGGTTATTAACAACAAAAAAGGAAAAGTTAATCCGGATGAAACCCCCTCGTCAGGTTTCCCGGCAGGAAAAAATCTTATTTCCGGTTATTGGTTTGATTTTCACAACTTTTATTGCACCAAGCGCGCTCCCCCTTCTTGGATTTTTATTCTTTGGCAATATATTAAAAGAATCCGGGGTTACCAAACGCCTTGCCTTGACTGCATCCAATCCCTTAATCGATATTGTTACGATTTTAATTGGCCTGACAGTTGGCGCCAGTACCCAGGCTGATATTTTCCTGACCTCCCAGTCCATCTTGATTTTTGTCCTGGGGGCCTTTTCTTTTATTATTGCTACCGCCGGAGGTGTTATCTTTGCCAAAGTTATGAACCTCTTTTTAAAACCCGAAAATCAGATTAACCCATTGATTGGTAGCGCTGGTGTATCTGCCGTTCCGGATTCTGCAAGGGTTTCACAACTTGAAGGATTGCGCGTTGATCCAACAAACCATTTGTTAATGCATGCCATGGCGCCCAATGTTGCGGGTGTTATCGGATCGGCAGTAGCTGCCGGGATTTTACTGAGTTTTATGATGTAAACTATGCTAATCATTGGAATTGCCGGCGGCTCCGGATCCGGAAAATCAACCGTCGTTAAACAGGTCATTAAACACCTGCCCAAAGAAACGGTTACCATTATTCCACAGGATGCCTATTATAAAGATAATGGGCATAAATCAGCAGATGAAAGGGCAAAAATTAATTTCGACCATCCAACCTCTATTGAATGGGGTTTACTCTTACGGCAACTGGAAATCCTTAAAACCGGAAATCCCATCGAAATGCCGATTTACTCGTATGTTACCTGTGCAAGATCAAAAGAAACAAACCTTATCCGCCCTTCTGAAGTTATTATTGTTGAAGGGATACTGATTCTTACCAATCCAAGGTTAAGAAATAAACTGGATATCCGGGTTTTTGTTGATGCTGATGGCGATGACCGCCTGATGAGAATCATCCGCAGGGATATTGAAGAACGGGGCCGGTCCTTCCAACAGGTACTGGAACATTATGAATCTTTTGTCAAACCCATGCACCTTCAATTTATTGAACCAACCAAACGTTATGCCGATATCATCATTCCCCAGGGGGGACAAAACAAAGTTGCGATTGACCTCCTTTCCTCACACATAAAGACCCATATTAATTTCGGGAATTATTACCCCAAACGGTAAACATCTTAAAAAAATTGTATTTTTGAGTTTTAATCGATAAAACATGGAAAATAGTAAAACGCTTGAAATATTAAAAATGGCTATTCTTATGGAAAAAAGAGGCCATTCATTTTATATGAAAGTTGCTGAACAAGCCCTTGAACCAGAAATACAACATATTTTTCTGACCATGGCCGAAGAAGAAACCCAGCATATAAAATTTCTTTCTGACCAGTATGTCTCCTTTGAAAAACATCATTCGTTTAAAAAGCTCGAGCTTCCCAATCTAATCGATGACGGTTTTTCAAACCTTATCCTGACAGACGAGATGAAAAGCAACATCTCTTCAGCTGGTTTTGAAGCTGCAGCTATTTCAGCAGCAATGGATTTTGAAAAACGGGCAATTGAAGTTTATGCACAACAGGCAGAAGTTTCTACCGACCGTAACGAAAAGGAATTGTACCAGTGGTTGGCAAATTGGGAAAAAGGTCATTTAAAAATTTTGAATGACCTGGATCAGGAATTAAAAGAAAAAATCTGGAACGATAATCAGTTTTGGCCATTTTAACGGCCCGTTTTCATGTGAGATTACCATCTGTTAAACTCCGGTCCGCATTGCTTCCACCGGATCAAGTTTGGATGCCGAATATGCCGGTAAAATTCCTGAGATCAATCCGATTATTGCAGAAACTCCGATACCCAACAGGATGTTCCCCTGAGTAAGAATCAGGGTGAATGATGTTGTATTGGAAATAATCAGCGTCAGCATCAAAATGATAAACAACCCGATCACCCCTCCGATAACCGATAAAAAGATAGCTTCAAAAAGAAATTGTAAAAGAATAAAGTATTTTTTAGCCCCAAGGGCTTTTTGAATACCAATAATATTGGTTCTCTCCTTTACCGAAACAAACATTATATTGGCAATTCCGAACCCCCCGACCAGGAGGGAAAAACCACCAATAATCCATCCTACCATGGCAATGATCTGAAACAGGTTGTCGAACCCTTTCGTAATGATATCGGTCTCGTTAATTGCAAAATTATCCTCTGCTGATGGTTTAAGCTTTCGAATGGACCGCATGATTCCCGTCAGTTCGTCCCTGAGTTCATCATTGGGCACTAACGATTTTGCCTTGACAATAATGGTAGCATCCATATCACGGATAGAAATGATGGTTTTAAAATAGTTGATGGGAATAAAAACCACCTTGTCATTTGAATTTCCGAAAAAATCCTCCCCCTCTTTTTTAAGAACCCCGATCACCTCGATGTTACGACCAAAAACTTTAATCTTTTTACCAACGGGATCTCCTTCTGGGAATAAGGTCGTGGCAATTTCATCCCCGATTACGGCTATGTTTTTACCACTCATAGACTCTGAAGACGAAAAATAACGTCCATTGGCCAGATCAAATTTCCAAACTTTATCAAAATCCTGTGTTACTCCTAAAACCCCGATATTTTCAATGTAATTATTTAAATATTTTACTGTTTTATTTACCTGAACCATATAAGCGACAGCCTCGGTAAGGTTACTGCGCCGCTCGATTTCTTTCATGTCGTCCAGAGATGCCTCCGGCCGTTGCCAATATTTCCACCAGGGATAATCCCCCCCCATTGCCCAGGGCCATTTCTGGACATATAAAACATTGCTCCCCAACGAAGCAATGCTTTTACGGATGGCACTCTCCATGGAATCGAAAACAGTAAAAACCGATATAACACAAAAAATGCCTATGGTAATGCCAAGTAAAGAAAGGATGGTGCGTACCTTATTCACAATGACAGCCTGAAAGGCAAATAAAAAACTTTCCCGGATCAATCGTAATATCAAAACCATAGTAATGCGATTTCGGCTTTAAAACGGTAAAATTAGCACATAATTGCAATCCTGATATCAGCCATTGCAAGATACCGTAATTTTTGTTATCATTGCACGGTACTCCGGCCAATTGCATTAAGACGCAGGCAAATGACAATCGTTACATTTTGAAAAATGAATGACCTTGTAAAAATTAAATCTGCCCTTATATCCGTTTATTCCAAAGAGGGTATTGCTGAAATTGCAGAAATTCTGATTGCCTCTGGCATTCAGATTTTTTCAACAGGTGGCACGTTCGATCATTTGTTAAGTCATGGAATTTCGGCTACTCCCATAGAATCGGTTACCGCTTATCCTTCTATTTTAGGAGGAAGGGTAAAAACGCTCCACCCGAAAATTTTTGGAGGTATCTTATGGCAAAGGAATCAGATTACAGATACCGACGATATTGAAAAATATGAGATTCCCTCCATTGATCTGGTTATTGTTGATCTATATCCATTTGAAAAAACAGCGCTGTCAACCAACGTGGAAAAGGAAATTATTGAAAAAATTGATATCGGGGGAGTTGCACTGATCCGGGCTGCTGCAAAAAATTTTGCCCATGTCGTTGTAATCCCGTCTGCTGCTTTTTATCACGAGTTGATAGAAATTCTTGTACAGAAAAATGGAATAACAAATATCAATGAAAGACGCCATCTGGCTGCCGCCGCATTTAATATCTCTTCTCATTATGATACGGCTATTTTTAATTACTTTAACAAAATTGAAAAAATCAAAGCATTCAAACAAAGTGTACTACATGGATCAACCTTAAGATATGGCGAAAATCCTCATCAAAATGCAATCTTTTATGGGGATTTAACACAGGTTTTTCATCAGCTTCATGGTAAAGAATTGTCGTTCAATAATTTGGTTGATATTGATGCAGCCATTGGCCTGATCAGTGAATTTCAGGAACCCACCGTGGCAATAATCAAACATACCAATCCGTGTGGGGTTGCAAGCAGGAACACCTTAAAAAGAGCATTTCTTGATGCCCTGGCATGTGACCCTGTTTCTGCTTTTGGCGGTATCGTTATTGCCAATGGAATTATCGACCGGGAGACCGCAGAAGAACTGAACAAATTGTTTTTTGAAATTGTTATAGCAAAAGAATATGAAAATGATTCCCTTGAACTCTTAAAATCAAGGAAAAATAGAATAATTTTGCAAAAAAATTCATTTACCTTCCCGGAATGGCAATATAAGACAATTTTGAACGGGATTCTTTTACAGGAAAAAGACCTTCGTACCGAAAAAGTGGCCGATTTTCAGTTTGTAACTACGAAAAAACCAGGGCCGGAAGAAATCGATGCATTGATCTTTTCCAATAAAATTGTGAAACATCTTAAATCAAATACAATAGCCCTGGTAAAAAACGATCAGTTACTGGGTTGCGGAATGGGCCAGACTTCCCGGGTTGATGCGCTGCGACAGGCTATTGTTAAAGCCAGGGCTTTTGGTTTTGAAACACGGGGAGCGGTCATGGCATCCGATGCTTTTTTCCCTTTTGCCGATAGTGTTGAAATTGCCGGTGAAGCAGGAATAACTGCGATACTTCAGCCAGGGGGTTCCATTCGGGATGCCGATTCTGTAGCTTATTGCAATGAACATCAAATTTCAATGGTATTCACGGGAATACGACACTTTAAGCATTAAAAATTTGAATACATGGGCCTATTTACTAAAGAGATAGCAATCGATCTGGGAACAGCCAATACGATCATTATTTATAATGATAAAGTGGTAGTGGACGAACCATCCATCGTCGCAATCGAAAGAAGTTCGGGGAAAATTATTGCAGTTGGGAAAAAAGCTCAGATGATGCATGGGAAAACCCATGAAAATATCAAAACAGTTCGCCCGTTGCGGGGTGGTGTTATTGCTGATTTCCAAGCAGCAGAGCATATGATCCGGGAAATGATAAAGATGATCGATTTACGGAAATCATGGTTCCCGCCTGCCCTGAAAATGGTTATTTGTATCCCTTCCGGGATTACCGAAGTTGAAGAACGGGCAGTCAAAGATTCTGCAGAACAAGCAGGAGCAAAAGAGGTCCGATTGATCCACGAACCCATGGCTGCTGCCATCGGTATCGGAATTGATGTCCTGGAACCGGTTGGTAATATGGTCATTGACATTGGCGGCGGAACCAGCGAAATTGCAGTCATTGCACTCGGTGGGATCGTTAATAATAAATCAATCCGGATTGCAGGGGATGAGTTTAATACCGATATTGAAGAATACATGCGTAAACAACACAATATCAATATTGGAGAACGTACTGCAGAACGGATAAAAATTGAAGTTGGGGCTGCCATTGCCGATATTGATAATCCTCCGCCCGATTATGCCGTTCATGGCCGCGACCTGCTTACCGGAATCCCCAAAGAGGTCATCGTTAACCATGCTGAAATAGCCCACTGCCTCGACAAATCAGTGGCTAAAATTGAAGCCGCTGTGTTGAATGCACTCGAAATGACACCACCGGAACTTGCCTCGGATATTTATGAAACAGGGATCTATCTCACGGGGGGAGGTGCCTTGCTGCGTGGATTGGATAAACGACTCCACCTGAAAACCAAACTTAAAGTTCATGTCGCCGAAGATCCTCTCAGAGCCGTAGCAAGGGGAACAGGCATAGCCTTGAAAAATTTCGATAAATTTACCTTTCTCATCAAGTAGAGAGAAAAATGCGAAATCTTTTTGAGTTTCTCCGGAAGCACTATTTTTATTTCCTGTTCCTGCTCCTGGAAACCATCTCCTTATTGCTCCTGGTTCGGTTTAATGAATTTCAGCGCAGTAAACTTTTTACGGCTTCTCATTTTTTGACCGGCTCTGTCAATAGCCTTTTTAACGGGATTTCCGAATACTTTGCTTTACGAAAAACCAATAAAGTCCTGATCGAAGAATTGGCAAAAATGCATGCCCGGATGCCTGAAGCATTTTATAAAACAGATACAGCCACCCAGTATCGGAATGACTCCATTATATTATTGGAATATCATTACATAAGCGCTAAAGTTATCAGTAATTCAACCAATAAACGCAATAATTTTTTAATGATAAATAAAGGAAAAATTCATGGTGTTGAAAATCATATGGGGGTCATTATTGGTAACAAAATTGTTGGGCAGGTCATCAGCGTTTCCCCCCATTTCAGCTGGATCATGTCAATCCTAAATAAAGACAGCCGTATTTCCGGTAAGTTTAAAAAAAACAATCAGTTGGTCAATATCGAATGGAATGGAAGTAATTTTAAGAAAGGCCAGGTGAAAGAAATCCCCAAACACATTGTAATTATAAAAGGAGATACAATTATAACCAGCGGAAATTCAGATATTTTCCCGGAAGGACTTCTAATAGGTACGATTTCTGACCATAAAATCGCCCAGGATGAAAATTTTAATAACGGAACCATTCTTTTTTCAACCGATTTTAACAGTCTTGGTTATGTTGAAGTTGTAATCGATAATCTCAGAAAAGAAAAAGAGGATTTGAAAGATTCTTTTAAATCACGATAAAGAATTTTATTAACTCAACTGATTATGGCGATAACATCCAAAACCGTTGTTTTAAATATTGTCAGATTTTTCTTTTTTATCTTTTTTCAGGTACTGATTTTAAACCATTTGAATTTTGGAGGATATATCAATCCTTACTTTTATGTCTTCTTCATTCTGCTATTGCCTTTTGAAACCCCGAAATGGTTGTTGTTGATATCCTCTTTTCTTCTGGGCCTTGGGGTCGATCTGTTTACACATACACCCGGCCTTAACGCTGCCGCATGCGTTATGACTGCCTTTCTAAGACCTTTTATCATATCGGTTATCTCTTCCGGGCCGGAATCTCTTATTGGAGATACGCCAACATTAGGAAACCAGGGGTTAA
>Ga0247841_10010908_pt1 | contig 12237 bp, 11 predicted proteins | sample LaCruzMarch2015__2_FD_192410 | JGI IMG/M metagenome (GOLD analysis project Ga0247841, IMG submission 192410) | Freshwater microbial communities from meromictic Lake La Cruz, Castile-La Mancha, Spain - LaCruzMarch2015_18m | ecosystem: Environmental > Aquatic > Freshwater > Lake | place: Spain... | reverse complement strand
GCAGCTAGGGAGTTCGGCAGATGCCTCGTCGCCGAACTCCAGTCCTGGGGCGTTGGTAGTAGTCGATGCGCGTGCGCTCGATCGCGAGGGTGTCCACGAGCGACTCGAGCACGAACTGGTGCTTGCCCAGAACGTTGGTCGAGCGGAGTCCCTCGGTGCGTAGGGCCGCCAGGGCGCAACTGAGAATGGCGTGATACGCCTGCTCGATTCGCGTCTCGGGGTGGTTCTCTACGCGCCGGGCATCGTCGAGGCGACGCGCGATTCCAGCCAGAAGTTGTCGGATCTCCTCCGGCACGGTCGGCTCTCGTCTCAACTCGCCGCGGAGGATCATTTCTTCGAGGCTCACGCCGCACCTCCGACTACGGGGATCCGAGGTCCGTCGTGAATGCGTCGCACGAACGATTCAGCATCCTGCCGTGCTTCGTCGTACTCGACTGGCCTGTATGCCGTGGGGTTGATCTCCCGGTGCAGAATTCCAGCTGCTTCCCGCAGGGGCGAGCTCAGGTCGCGAAGTGAGGCGCGCCCGACGATCATGAGATCGATGTCACTGTCGCTGCGCTCTTCCCCACGAGCATGGCTGCCGTACACATACGCAAGCTCGATCCGGTCGGCGACCGACGCAAGCGTTTCGCGAAGGACGTCGGCTATGCCCACGGTCTTGCGCACGATCGAGCGCAGTTCGCTGTAGATCGGACATTGTGGATCGAGGCTGTAGATGATCTGGCGGCCGACGTGCTTGGACTTGAGAATGCCTACCTCTGCGAGAGCGTGCAGCTCCCGGGCGACGTGGCGACTGTTGACACCCGTCCGCCGCTCCAACTCGCGCAAGTGGAGCCCATCGGGCTCCCTGTAGAGTTCGCGAAGAATCGCACTACGCGTCTTCGGAAACAAGGCGCTAGCGAGAGCGTTTGAGGACATTTCGTCATCAATTGTAGACACGTTGTCTGCGATGTCAATGGCTCCGTGTAGGCGAAAGGCGGACTTCGACGCCCCCCGCGACCCGCGTTTGAGGTCGCAATCTGCGACCTCAAACTGGAGGCTTCCTCTGGGCCAAGCCGGAACACGAAGTCGCTCGGGAACCGGCCGCGGTTCCGCTTCATCTGCTCGTTCAGTCGCTTCGTCTCTACGCCATAGAGCGCAGCAAGATCGCTATCTAGGATGACCTTCGCGCCTCGGATCTCGATGATCGAACGTTCGACAGAGTCAACCGGAACCAGCTCGCCCATTGCACCCTCCCGCAAAGGTGGTCGCAGAATGCGACCGCCCTTGCAGGCTACTCCGCTTGTCTCTGAGTGTACTCAAGGAGAGGGACGGACCCAAGAGGGAAGCCGCGGGACATGTACCACTGGGGTCCGCCCCCTCGGCCCCGACCCCGAACGGCGCACTGCGCACAGGGGACGGTAAGAGGCAGGGCGCGGCCCCGTCGCCCGAGGCGAGCGCACTGGCACGCTCATCGCAGAGCACGCGGAGAAGCGGGTGATGCTGCAACGCAAGACCAGACTTCGTCGCCCCGGAGGAAGCGCTGGCCAACGGAGCCACCCCATCATGACTACCGCAATCCACTAGAAGCTGGTGCTGGATTGCAGGACCAAACCCCATCGCCCCAGAGTGCGCCATGCATGACACGAACGTCAAGAGACGAGACTTGACCCCGTCACCCTTGTCCTCCCGCCGTTCACTCTGGAAGCGCCTGCACCTTCTGCTCCCAGCGCGCCACAAGTTGTCCCAACTCGCGAAGATGCTGCTCCATGAAGGGCATGATCTGCACCGGCGAGTCAGTCCTGGGGTCGGGCACGTACAACGAACGGATTGCTTCCACCGCGCCGAGGCGTAGCCGCCCGAGCGGAGCGCTTCCGAGTGTCCCGATAGTGCGCTCGCGGTGCTGCGCGCCGACCATCTTGTGGTGTACGGAGAGGTGTCGGAGGCCTCTTCTCTTGGGGTCCTCGCGGCGGCCGGGCTCTTCGTACAGCAGTCCGCTCCGTTTGGAGATCTCGCCGATCTCCTTCTCCAGAGCCTTCTGTTGCGCGGCGAACTCTGGATCGCGGGCCGGCCGCAGCGCTCGCTTGCCCTCCTTCTCGAGGTACTGCAGGACGGAGTACGTGGCGCCAACTAGTGCGGACAGGAGGTACGTAGCTTCGTCGTCAAGCTGCTCGTTCGTGATCGGCCCCGCATCCTCGACCCGCTTGAGCAAGGCGAAGAAGAACTTCGCTTCGGCCAGCTTCCTCTGCGTCTCCTTCAGTGGGATCATCTACTTCTTCGGCTCTCCGGCGTCTCTCGTTTCGGACCACAGCGCGCTGCCATGACAGAACGCCTTTGCATCGTCCAGGATCTGGCGGATGCGCGTCTCGAGCCAGCTCGGGTCCTTGAGCTGGGTGAGTAGCGCGAAATGCCCACGCTCGTGAGCAAGCTTGTTCCGCACACGGGTGATCTCGCGGACTAGAGCCTCCGATGGTGCGGACTTCTCGTCATGACGCGCCTCTGTCGGGGCTGTGGGCCGCGCGACACGCCGGATGAACTGGACATTGATGGCTGCGACGAGAAGGGCCGCACCGTACTCGGCCTTGTCCAGAAGCCTATCCACTTCCTGCCAGCCGATGATCAGCTGCGCGTCCACGTCGACGCGCGCCGTTGCGGTCGCAGACATGTTGCCAGACATGATGCGCTTCGTTGATCCGCAATGTGGGCAAGGCTCGCGCTTTGCCGGGTCGGCATCCAGGGCTTGGTCGGGGACTGCCTTCGCGCACTCCCCGCAGACATCCTGGCTGCCAACGGTGCTCATGCTGAACCTCCACCCTCGCATGTCTCAACTGCCCGCTCAAGATTGAGGGCTAGCAGGTGTTCGAGGATCTCGTCGTTCGTGAGGTCGTGGGGCCAAGCGTAGGCGTCGAGGACTACCTCAGCCAGGCGCTTGTGGGCGAAGTCGAGCCAGGTGGGGTGCTGGTTGTAGAGGTTGGTGAGCGTGCGCTTCTTGAGGTCGGCCTCGCTCACGCCTTCGGGGTTGAGCCAGCGGTCACGCTTCTCGACGAGATCCTTCGCCGCGGCGGCAATGGCCTGGACGCGCGAATCATCGACGGGCTCCTTCCCCGGCGGCCACGGGAACGGGAAGGTCTCGAAGCAGGTCGTCGGCGTGTAGCGCGGTCGATCCTCGAGCTGCGTGCCCTGCCGAAGCGCCCATAGCTCGTGGACCCTGGAGTGGAGCACGCCGAAGAAGTAGTCGTCCTCGCGGGCGAAGACGACGGTGGCGTCGTTGGCAAGAATCGCGACATCGAGCCAGACCATGACGAAGTGCTTCGAATGCTTCGGAGCAACGATGCAGCGATGAAGCGAAGCTAGGGCACTCCGAAGTCCCGGTCGCGGCTCTCCGTACTGCCACCATCGCTCTGCATAAGCCCTGCGCCGGTTCCCAGCCCTGATCGGATAGACGTGCTCACGCGCGTACTCAAAAGGCTCATGGTACTGGCACGCCTCTTCTTCACTCATTTGGGCGAAGTCGATCGTCCACATGTTTCGAGATCCGCGGGTCAGGTCGACTGCGCCTGCGACACGCTTTACGACATCGGCATTCGAACGGCCGTTCGGGTTGCCGCTCGCCGCAAGGAGTCTCGCGGCGAGCTCTCCAGGAATGTCGAATGGGGCGTTAGGCGAAGGACCCTTCCACGCTATGCCCGCATTCTCTTCCAGCTCCTGTGCCATGGCGACATCGGCCGCACCTGATAGGTCAGCGTGTATGCTGGAAACGACCTCCCCATCTAGACCGCGCTCCACCTCGGCCCCGTCGTCGAAGGCGACCATCGATACGTGAACAGCCGCGCCGTCGAGGACCCAATCGCGGTCAGATTGAGCCCAGAAGATGTCGCCGGACTGCTTGATGCGCTCAAGGACTGCTCTGTTTGCGGCTCCGCGGATTCCCTGAGTGGCCAGAAGTCCCGCCCGCCGAAGGCGAGAGTCCGCGATCGCGGACCGCGCCTTCTCGAACCAGTAGCAGCAGAGGTCAGCAGGGGCTGGAACGCGCCCTTCGTAGAGCCGGAAAAGCGCATCCACGTATTCGTCTCCGAGCCCCAGCCGGATTCGGTTGCCACCCAGGAACGGCGGATTCCCGATGATGACCGTTGCCGCGGGCCAGTCGGGCTCGACGGGGTTTCCGTCCGCGTCGAACGCGAGGATGGCGTCCTTGTGCTCGATGTTGCCGAGCTTCTTCAGGAGCGGCTCCGCGGGCCAGCCGAAGCCATTCTCGTGCAGCCACTGGATGTAGCCGATCCACACGGTGGCCTGCGCGAGTTCGTGGGCGTATTCGTTGATCTCGATTCCGTAGAGCTGGCGCGGGTCGCACGTGGGGATCGAGTACGGGAACCCGAGGCTCATCCCAAGCGCGATGACTTCCTTCTCAAGATCGAGCAGCTCGCGCAGCGCGACGTAGAGGAAGTTGCCGCTGCCGCAGGCGGGATCGAGGACTTTGGTGTCGGCGATCTCGTCGGCGAAGCCGTGGAGAAGCGTTTGGATCTGGTTTCGCAGCTTGGTCTTCTTTCCACCTGCCGATGGTGCGCCGCGCCACTCGGCGGCGGTTTCCTCTACTTCCTTCTTGACCTCTTCCCACCGCCGGCGCAGCGGGCGCATCAGGACCGGCTCGACGATGAGCAGAATGTCTTCGCGGCTCGTGTAGTGGGCGCCAATCTGGGCCCGCTTGCTCGGGTCAAGGCCGCGCTCGAACAGCGTGCCAAGGATCGACGGCTCGATGCTCGACCAGTCGAGTTGCGAGACGCGATGGAGAGTCCTCAGGTCGTCGCGCGAGAGGCCGAGCACGGTGTCGTCGTCGAACAGGCCACCGTTGAAGTGCGGGATGCGATCGAGGCCGAAGTAGCCGCCCTTCGCCATGTGGCCGAACAGCGTCTTGAGCTGGCGACCGAACGTGGCCGGGTCTTCCCTTGTCTCGTCGACGAGGCGCGAGAGCAGCTTGTCGGGCAGGAGCTTGATGTCTTCGGCGAAGAGACAGAAGAGGATGCGAATGAGGAAGTGGGCTGCCTCTTCTGAGTCCGTGCCGCAGTCGCGCAGCGACTCGGCGAGGTTCGAGAACTCGGCCGCCGCCTTCTTCGTGACGCCTTCGGGCGTCTCCTCGGCGCGGAGCGACTCTGGCTCGCTGAAGACGGCGCGCAGGACGGCTTGCCCCGCCTCCGTCGTGAGATCGTCGAAGCCGATACGAATCTCGCGCTTCACCGCGTTGTTGAAGCTCGTGTGGACGACGATCGTCTCCATGTCGGAGACGACGAGAAGCGGCGGGTTCAGGAGCGCGTCAGAGTAGCGAAGGAGTTGGGCGTAGGCAGCGTCGAGGTCCTTGTGCTTCCCCTTGTACTCCCAGGCGAAGAAGCCCTTCTTCCAGACGTCGGCCCAGCCTTGGCCTCCCGTCGACTTCTCCGCGCCCTTCTCGAACGTAAACCACGTGCCTTCACTGTCGGCTTGGGCCGGCGTCTCGTGCCCGAGCATGTGGCAGAGGTCGATGAAGTGCTCCTGCGCCGCGGAGATCTCCTTGAGCTTGGAGGCTCGCCACTTGGCGACGAACTCCTGCGGCGTCATGGATGGTGACTTCTTCGCCACGTTGGTTCTGGCCCCCCCTCCCTGGGCTCGCCCCTGAGGGGCTCACCCTGGATGAAAGAGATCCTACGATTGCATCCGGCAATGGGCAAGCGCGTGGACGCACTTTGCTACCTTGATACTTGACACGCCTGTTGCCTCTTGTATACTCCGTGACCGTATGCGGTTTGTGTTCACAGAGGCATAGCCATGGCGAGAGCGTTTACGGGGATTGAGAAAGCGGCGGAGGGGTCAGGGCGGAGGGGTCAGATCTTCACTCTTGGTGTCTCTACGTGGCCAGCGACGCGCTTCGCGATCGTACTGATGGTCGAGTAGTGGAGACCAAGGTGGTCGGCGACCGCTTGGAGCGTGTACTCATGTGCCCGGACGGCGTCGTGGATCCGACGGTCGCGTTCCGCTTTGTCACTCACATCGGAGAAGAGTTCCTCTAGGGTCGGGCGCGCGGCGAGCCGCTCGCGGCGGGGCACCTCTTTCAGCGTCTGGTAGTCGGAGAGGAGTGGCTTGAGCTTGTCCACAAAGTCGTCGCTGCCGAGCAGGATGCCGCCCCGTAGCTCGGCCCAGGCGTCGACGCCGCGGCCCTGCTTCACGAACTCGCGATACAGGTTCGTCGCGCGCGCTCGGCTGCGGTGGAATTGCGCGAGAGTCCAGTCTGTTGCCAGGAACTCGGGCGTTTCCGCCATCCCCGCGGTCGCGCGGTAGCTCGACCACGGCCAGTCCTTCGCCGAGCGTACCGTCTTCGCTCGTACGGGGTTGAGGACGACGTACCGCGCCAGCTCAAGCAGGTGGGATTCCTTCTCGACAAGGCTCGCCTTGAACCGGCCCTGCATCACGTGGCCACTTCTCAGGTGCCGTCGGTTGAACGCCTGAGTGTAGATGCCGTTCAGGTGCCGCATCCCGCGTGACAGATTCGCCTCGGGCGTTTCGAGGAGCAGGTGGTAGTGGTTCGTCATCAGGCAGTAGGCGTGGCAGATCCAGCCGAAACGCTTGACCGCATCGCTGAGAACCTCCAGAAACGCCTCGCGATCCGAGTCCACGAGGAAGATGGCTTGCCGTGCGTTGCCACGGCTCGTGACGTGGTACACGGCACCTTCGTACTCGATGCGCAATGGTCGTGCCATGGGCTCAGTCTACAACATTCGACCCATTGAGTGAAGATCTGCCCCCGTCGCCTCAGAACTTGGAGGCAAGGGTTCCCGCGGATGACAAAGTCCACTCTGCGCTGGCGCTTGCCAACCCACTATGGGCATTGTGGGACACAGTACTGCATCGAACCCGGATTCGGTATTGTGTCCCCGGAACTCCCCACCGTCACTCAGAGTGCAGTCTTCAGTGCCAAGGTGGCCGCCCACAGCGCTATGCCGATCGAGACGATCGTGAGCAGGACGACCAGACGCTGGATTCGGATGTTGGATATCGTCTGCGACAGCTCATTGCTTGTCGACAGAGTGGACTGCAGTAGAGCCGACTCGCGCTGGACTTGCTTCGCACGCAACCGTTGCGATGACCGAAAGTGCTTGACTAGGTCAAGGCGTTCGCCGCGCACGTTCTGCACGTACTTCATCTCGAGAACATCATGACGGTATTCAGGATCAGATTGCGCGAACGCCTCTATCTCCTGGGCGCATACGGCGATGTCGTACAGCGCAGTGCGCGCAAGAGATCGTAGCTTCTTCAGGTCATGGACCGGGCGATACCCACCATCACGGGCAGTCCGATCACGAAGAGCCGAGATGCGCTCGTGATATCCGTCGAGCAGGCATGTTAGTGACCAACGCGACAGCAATCCTCGCACGACGTCGTCCGCGCGTTGCGCAATCGTCCAGTTAGAGGTGGGATCAGGGTAGTAGGACTCCTCTGGAAACGCGTCGCGTCTCCGACACGCGAACACGAGGCGCGAGCCCTCGTTGTCCCATGAGTGCGGCAGCACAAGGCGCGCCCCGGGCCATTCGGAAGACTCCCACGCCTCGTACTCCCGGTCGATCGCGAGTGCGCGGAATGCCCTTATCTGGCTCGCTTCTCCTGTCAGCGGTGGCACTCCCTCAGTAACGAGCAGCGCTGCGGTCGGGAACGGCATACTTGCCATTCTCGCAAACGCGCCGGGGAGGTGCTCGCGGACCCAGTTGACACATCCACCTTCCAGCTCACGCATGGAGGATTCGACTCTGATGCGCCGCGCTGTGTCGGGGCTGTAGATGCGGTGCCCCAGCCGCACCGCTCGATCCCTGAGCACATACCGGACCACATCCCAGAGGCGGAACAGGCGGTCTCTGCAAGTCGAGAAGTGGGCTCGCAAGGGTTCATCGAGCAAGCCTGCGGATGCATCATCCATCAAGAAGGCAACGACAAGAGCCGTGACACTTGGAGTGATTGACATCAGAACGGGCAAGGCCGCACGTACTCCCTCCGGGAGCGGCGCCGTCCGCTCCCGCATCAGGAGAGGATCGTCGGGTCCAGAAACAAGGCCCAGGGTCGTCCAGCCAGCCTGACGCCCTTCACGAACGTCACCCATCCATTTGGTGAGGCTTTCGTCCCGGCTCCTGCCATGCTCCCAGTCCAGTCTCGTGATGCCTTCAAGTAGGCCAGCGACAGTCGACGGGGTATACAGCTCAACCACCCAGATCGCCGGCACCTGCACGTGTTCATTGTCAGGGAGACGTCCTTCAGCATTCTCCTCCCGGTCGCGCCGCTGCAAGAAGTCAAGGTGCTCCACCTCATGCCTTCGGAACTCCCGGTATCTGATCCACCGCTTGATGGGCCCCCAGCCGGCAAGCACGCGCCCGATTCGCCCTGCCGACGACGCCTGCTTCGGCCCCGGAGGAGTGGGCTCAGATGTCGCAGGGACTTGGGCGAGCCCGCTTTGCGACAACGCTCCACGAAGTTCAGTGTTATCCGGGGCGCACGGGTGCGCAGCCCCCTGTGCCAGCTTCCCATGCTTGTCCTCCGGCCCCCCTTGCGAATCGTCCAGCACGCTTCTGGTCCTCTCGTCCGTCACCGCGCCTTACCTCCCGCCAGCGTCACGTTCGGCATCCACATCCGATCGAGCTTCGTCGGGGCAGGTCCCCCAGCTGCAATCTGCACCCCCTCGGCTGCAATCCTACTTCCGCTCTTGGGAGCAGATCAAACACCCGGGTGACCGGCGGACAACTCGAGACCTTCAGCAGTGGGGTCAGACCTTCGCTTTCCGCATCAGCTCCAGGAGCGGGCCGGACAACAGGGTCGAATCTTGAGGTCGGACACCAAGAAACAAGATCTGATCCTGCTGCCGTTCTTCCGGTACTGGACACTCTAGACACGGGCCACTCTCACGGCCTGCCAGGGGAGCGCGTGAGTCTTGGTAGGCCATAGGGACGACAAGGGCAGAAGTGGTCCCGCATGCGTTCGCCATCGGAAGACCTCGCCGCATCACCTGCGGCAAGTGTAGTTTCGTGCCAGGTTGTCGTGGTGCCGTCGCATTCCGAACCTAGATGGCTACACTACACCATAGAAGGAGGTGGCCTTGGACAATACAGGGTCTCCGATTCTCCAGGAGGTGGCCGCGAAGGCCAGGGAGATACACACAGATTCATATCCGATGTCAATCGGGGAGCTGATCAGCATCTACCGGGACGATGAGATGGACATCCACCCGGAGTTCCAGCGCTTCTTTAGGTGGTCACTCCTCCAGAAATCGAAGTTTGTGGAGTCCATTCTTCTTGGTATTCCGATCCCATCGATCTTTGTCTCCCAACGGGACGACGGCGTGTGGGACGTTGTGGATGGCGTGCAGCGCCTATCTACAATCTTCGAGTTCGTGGGAGTACTGAAGAACGAGAAGGGCAAGGCAGTCCCTGCGTCCGAACTAATAGGCACCGAGTACCTCCCGGCCCTTGAGGGAATGGTCTGGCAGGACGACACCAACCCGGAACACGCATTCCCAGAGTCCCTACGCATCGACTTCAAGCGTGCGAAGCTTGATCTTCAGATCCTGAAACGGGAGAGCGACGAGGACACCAAGTACGACCTATTCCAGCGGCTGAACACTCTTGGCTCCCGGCTCTCGGATCAGGAGGTCCGGAACTGCCTGCTAGTGATGCTGCGGCGTGAGATGTACGAATGGCTCTCGAAACTGTCGGAGTATGAGCCCTTTCGTGAGGCGATCTCACTGACCGACCGCGCTCTAGAGGAGCGATACGACATGGAACTTGCGCTTCGCTTCGTCATTCTCACGAGGATCCTCGAGAAGGAGGCGCAGGGAGTCAAGGATATCGATGCTTTCATCACAACGCAGATGCGCCAACTGGCCCAAGACGAGAGCTTCGACTTCGAGATTGAGGCGCGAATCTTCAAGAAGACATTCAAGGCGTTGTTCGACGTGTGCGACGGTCCGTGCTTCACTAGGCAGGATGAGGGCCGTGGACGTGGCGGGTTCCTGATCTCAGTATTCGAGGTAGCAGCGGCCGGTCTAGGCTGGGCTGTTCGCAAGAGTCCCGATAGGGCGATCGACACCACGGCCCTCAAGACAGCATATGGTTCGGTGGCCGCCAATGCCGTGTTCAGGAAATACTCGGGGAGCGGAAGGTCCGCGAGTAGCCGCATGCCTAGACTCGTTCCTCTCGGGCGTAAGCTCTTCGGTAGCGTATGAAGGCCGCCACCCCCTCAGAGTTCCTCGATTTCCTGGATGAGGAGTTCGCGTGGCGCAGGAAAGAACTGACACTGCTACGTGGTCTTGCACAGTCAGCAACTGGGCTTGAGAAGAATGCGCATCTTCGTGCCGGCCTTGCGATGCTGTATGCACATTGGGAAGGGTTCGTCAGGGCTTCTTCGGAAGGGTTCCTTGAGTATGTCGGTCGGCGGCGGCTCAAGCATACGGAGCTCTGCTCAGGCCTTCTGTCGCTTGCACTTCGAGCGAAGCTTGCCGAGCTCGCAGCGAGTTCGAGAAGCGACTCTCACATTGAGTTCGTCGATTTCGTCCGCAGAGGCATGACGGGCCGGGCAAGACTTCCGAGGACTGCAGCCCCGAAGGTTGGCTCGAATCTCAACGCTCAGCGACTGAAGGATATTGTCCTTGTACTTGGGCTTGACTACTCGGCTTTCGAACTCAAAGAGCAGCTTCTCGACGAGAAACTGCTGCGTTGGAGAAACGAGATTGCGCACGGCAGGCTGCTGTGTCCCCACGCGGACGAGTTTGATCTTCTGTATGCCGAGACGACTGCCTTGATGCGACATTTCAAGACCCAGCTCGAGTACTCTGTCCGTTTGCAGACATACCGCGGCTAGCTGAGAGCCTGGGGCGCGAGGGGTCGGGTTTGGGGTCTACACATCGCGGGTGGCGGGGCACACGCCGCGGCCTCAGACTCTCGGGCCGCTCCCAGCAAGCAGTCGCCTGCATGACGTAGACAGAGCTCACAATGCGGGCGAGTGACTGACCTTCAGGTCAAGCCTTTGCGCGCCCTTCCGGCCCCGTCGAGGCCCACGGGTTGACAGTCCTCCTCCTGCGTGTATACTCCGTGACCGTATACGGTTTGCATTCACAGGGACACGACGATGCCAAGAGCGTTCACGGGAATTGAGAAAGAGGAGATCCGAGCCCGGCTCATGGAGACGGGCCTTGCCTGCTTCACCCGCTACGGGCTGAAGAAGACGACGATCGAGGACTTGGTGAAGCCGGCCAAGATCTCGAAGGCGGCGTTCTACCACTTCTTCCCGTCGAAGGAGGCGCTGTTCGCCGAGCTCCTGCTCGAACGGCTCCCGGCGATGCAGCGGCGGGTGGTCGAACGGTCGCTGCGGGCAACGGACAACGTGCGCGAGGCGATCGTGAAGTTCCAAGAAGAACTGGTGCGCGAGATGGAGGCCGATGACCTGATTCGGCCGATCATCCTCAACCCGTCGGAGCTCGAGCAGATCATCCACGGCGTGCCGGACGCGCTGCGCGGCACCGCGGCGCTCGACCTCGGAGCGCCGGTGCTCGAGTGGATCCGAGACGCGCAGGCGCGCGGCGACATCATCGAGGGCGACCCCGAGGTCGTGGTGTGGATGCTCGGACTGGTGAAGTTCTTGCCGACGCACCAGGACGACATCGATCCGGTTCTCTACCCGAAACTCCTCGAGATGGCGATGAACGTGGTGGCTGACGGCCTCACTTCCGCAGCTAACGCTGGGACAGCTAATGCTGGGAAGGTGGGCCGTCCGACGGCGCGAACGAGCCGGCGTCAAGCGCCGGCTGTTCGCGTACCCGCACGGAAGGCGGCCCCGGATAGGGGCAAGAAAGCGAGAGCGAAATGAACACGACAACTCTGCGGATGGCGTGGCGGAATCTCTGGCGTCATCCGCAACGAACGATCCTGATGATCGCGATGGTCGCGTTCGGCAGCTTCGTGATCCTCATCCTGTGGGGGATCACGGACGGCTTCCTCGCGTCGATGACGCACTCGCAGGTTGCTCAGAACCAAGGCGCCTTCCAGATCCGAGCGGCCGGTTACGCGGAGGATCCGGTGCCGTCGAGCGGCCTCAAGCCAGACGATCTGGTGCGCATCGAGTCGGCCCTCGCGGATCTTCGCCTGCGGGCGACGGCGCCGCGGCTCGAGGTCTACGGGATGATTCGTAGCGCCTACGGGTCCGACGGGGTGACGATCCGCGGGGTGGATCCGACGCGGGAGCCGCGGGTGACGAACC
>Ga0247841_10010906_pt1 | contig 12239 bp, 10 predicted proteins | sample LaCruzMarch2015__2_FD_192410 | JGI IMG/M metagenome (GOLD analysis project Ga0247841, IMG submission 192410) | Freshwater microbial communities from meromictic Lake La Cruz, Castile-La Mancha, Spain - LaCruzMarch2015_18m | ecosystem: Environmental > Aquatic > Freshwater > Lake | place: Spain... | reverse complement strand
ATATTATTTTCACAAAAAGGATTCCATGCAAAAGGCATAATTCTTAGCAACTCCTATGACCTTACCCGTACCACAAGTTATCTTGATGTACCATTGTTATTTTCATTAAAGCCAAGTGAATTTCTGACTTTGTTGGCAGGTCCTCAATATTCTTACTTATTGAAACAAAAGGATGTATTTTCGAATGCAGCTACAAGCATTGAACAGGAACAAGAATTTGATAACGATAATATTCGTAAGAACACTTTGTGCGTCCTCAGTGGTATTGATATTAATCTAAACCATGTTTTAGTAGCGTTAAGAGTTGGATGGGATATTCAAAATAATAATGAAAATGGGACATCTACAACACCACGTTACAAAAATGTATGGTACCAGGCTACTTTAGGTTACAGGTTTTATAATTAGACTTAATACACATTTTGTAGTGCTTTTTTTATAAGTATTTCAAATGTAATTTAATAATATTAAATATACAAAAAAATGGGAAATCTACTTTATATAATGGCAGTAATAATGCTTATCTTTTGGGCAATCGGATTTTTTGCCTATAATATTGGTGGAATTATTCACTTACTTCTCATTGTTGCAATTATTGCCGTCATCCTGCGGATTATTCAGGGTAAAAAAATTTAATTTAATATTTTATTCACAAACACAAAAAAAATAACATGGAAAATTCAAACAATTCAGTAAAAATGATTGGGGCATTACTTGTCGGTGCTGCTATAGGCGGTGCTTTAGGAATTCTTTTTGCTCCTGGAAAAGGTTCGGATACCCGAAAAAAAATATCTAAAAAGAGTGCAGATTATGCAGATACATTAAAAGAAAAATTTAATGAGTTTATTGACAGTATCTCCAATAAATTTGAAAAAGTAAAAGAAGAAGCATCCGACTTTGCTGAAAAGGTACAAGATAAAGCAGAAGAAGTAAAAAAGGATGTAAAAACATCTATGGATTAAAATGTATTCAATTTAGTTTATTCATTTCAAATATGATATAAATGAAAAATGAAACGTTGAAACCCAAACCTTTATCTATAAAGAATAAAGGGGTAAATAAAGAATCATTGCTTACTTTCGATTTGCCAACTTTAATTGAAAAATTGAAATATGAATATGTATGGGCAAAAGGAGAACTTAATGCAATGATTCTTTTGAAAAAACCTGATAAACAGATTGTACTTGCTGCATTGCATGAAGGAACAGAAATTAATTCTTTTCAGTCTAATGATTTAATTACTTTTCAAATAATTGAGGGAAAGTTAAAGTTTCATACTCCAAAAGAATCTGTAACCCTTGATAAAGGACAATTGCTGACACTTCACGAAAATATAAAGTACAGTTTGATAACCAAAGAAGAAACAGTGTTCCTTTTAACCATTGCAAACAAGACCATAAAATCAACAATAAACAAATTGGTATAGTATTTACATAATTTTACTAAAATCATGGAAGAAAGTACAAAATTAATTGAATCACTGCTAGAAAGGGCGACTGAATATGGCAAAACAAGTTATGAGTTAGCAAAATTAAAAGTCTTGGATAAAACATCAGATGTTGTTTCATCATTTATACCTTATTTTTTTGTTTTTGTATTATTTGTGTCATTCATGCTTTTTATAAGCTTGGGAACAGCCTTTTGGCTCAACGAATTTTTTTGCAAAACATATTTTGGATTCTTTATGGTCTCAGCTTTTTATGGCATTATAGGAATTGTTATTTATTTTTTTATGCAAAAATGGCTTAAAAAAATTATACGAAACTTTATTATTAAACAAGTTCTTAAATAAAATTATATGCAAAATATATCTCCTACTGCAAAGCTTAAAAATGCAATTCAATTATTAGAAATTGAGCAAGCAATGAATAAACAGCTATTGAAAAAACAATTTCATTTTACATATGAGAGTTTAAAACCGATTAATATTCTCAATGACACTTTTAAAGATATATTATCGTCGTCAAAAGGTAACATTTGGGATAATGTAATAGGTTTGGCTACTGGTTATCTTACAAAAAAATTAGTCGTAGGTGTTTCAGACAATATTTTAAGAAAAATTTTCGGATCTATTTTGCAGTTTGGTGTTACAAAAGTTGTTTCTCAACACCCTGAAGCTATAAAATCATTTGCACACTTTATTTTTCAACGTGTTTTTCACAAAAATGAAATGAATTCTGAAAAAAGTGATAAATAAAGAAATAAAATTACCATTTTATGCAAAGGCAAGTATTTTATTAATAGGATTATTTGTCTTTTTTACGATTTTATATATCGCCAAAAGTATTATTGTTCCTCTCGTTTTCGCAATTATTATTGCCGTCGTACTACATCCGGTAGTAAAATTTCTTACAAGAAAAAGAATAAACAAAATAATAGCAATTACAATTACTTTATTCCTTACCTTTATAGTAATTGTTGCGTTTTTTACTCTTTTATTTTCGCAGGCAACCCGTTTTAGCGAATCTTGGCCTGTATTAGTAGATAAATTTACTGAAATGCTTAACCAAACCATTTCTTGGGCTTCCGGTTATTTCGATATAAACCCACAAAAGATCCATGAATGGATTATAAAAACCAAAGGTGAGCTACTCAACACTAGTAGTGCAGCAATTGGGAAAACACTCGTCTCTGTTGGCAGTACGATAATGGTATTATTTATAGTTCCCGTTTACGTCTTTATAATATTATATTACCAGCCTCTTTTACTTGAGTTTATACGTAAGCTCTTTGGCACAAACAATAAAAGCCAGGTAAGTGAAATAGTTACCCAGACGAAAACGGTTATTCAACGCTATTTAATCGGGCTTGTAATTGAATTTGCAATTGTAGCAACATTAAATTCAGTTGGACTTTTGATTCTTGGAATTGATTATGCTATACTACTTGGTATTATTGTTGGATTGCTCAACATTATTCCATGGATAGGAGGAATTTTGGCTGTATTATTGCCCATGATAGTTGCGGTAGTTACCAAATCTACTGCATGGTACGCTTTATACGTTATGGCAATTTGTTATTTTATACAACTCATAGATAATAACTTTATCATTCCATATATTGTTGCTTCAAAAGTAAAAATCAATGCGCTTTTTTCAATAATAGTGGTTTTTATTGGGAATGCTTTATGGGGTATTCCCGGTATGTTTTTATCCATACCGTTACTTGCAATTGTAAAACTTATTTTTGACCATATTGAACCACTAAAACCGTGGGGTTTTTTATTAGGTGATACAATGCCCCCATTAATAAAAATAATTCCGATATTAAAAAAAATTAAAATAAAATCTAAATGATAGAAGTAAAAAAAGAAGGTATTTTATTAGAGAAAACCGATCTCGAATTTGAAAATGAAGGTGTATTGAACCCTGCTGCAATTCGGGAAGGAGACAGCGTTCACCTTTTTTATCGCGCTGTTAGAAAAGGAAACCATTCAAGTATTGGTTATTGCAGACTTGACGGTCCGATGACAGTAGCAGAGCGATGGGACAAACCATTCATGGTTCCTGAATTCGATTATGAATCGCAGGGTGTTGAAGATGCACGTTTGATAAAGATCGACGACTTGTATTATATGACTTATACCGCCTACGATGGAACAAATGCACGTGGGGCTTTGGCAACTTCAAAAGATCTAATTCATTTTAAAAAACAGGGAATCATTGTTCCAAATATAACCTATGCAGAATTTGTATATCTTGTAGAATCAGCCGGTAAAGTCAATGAGAAGTATTATCATAACCATAAATTTTATTATCAGGAAGCCGACCCTGAAAAGAAAATAATATTATGGGACAAAAATGTAGTTTTCTTTCCCCGAAGAATTAAAGGCAAATTAGTTTTTCTTCACCGAATAAGGCCGGGAATCCAAATTGTCGCAATAAATAATTTGCAGGAACTTACTGAAGAATTTTGGAGAAACTATTGTATGAACTTACAGGAACATATCGTAATGGATCCATTGCATCAGCACGAATCAAGCTATATTGGCAGTGGCTGTCCACCTATTGAAACAGAATACGGGTGGGTATTAATTTATCATGGTGTAGAAGAAACTAGCCATGGGCTTGTATATTCTGCATGTGCAGCAGCCTTACTGGATATAAATGATCCTGCTAAAGTAATTGCCCGCTTACCATATCCTTTGTTCAAACCTGAATATAAATGGGAATTAAAAGGAGAGGTAAATAATGTCGTTTTTCCTACCGGGACTGCCCAATTTGGAGACACCTTATATATCTATTATGGTGCTGCCGATGAACGAATAGCTTGTGCTTCTTTGCGTATGCCTGAATTATTGGCAGAACTATTAACTCATACTTTGAAAGAAGGAATATAAAAATAGTTGCAATTGAATTAAGTTTTGAAGATATGAATAAAAAAAACAAGATTTTAAAAATAATACTCATTCAATGATAACATCAAAAAATAGTAAACAAAATCAGAACCATGATAATACAAAGAGTATTGATGAAATATTATTTGTAACTTCATATCCGCCAAGGGAATGCGGTATAGCAACTTATTCGCAGGATTTGATAAATGCAATTGATAAAAAATTTGCAAGTACATTTAAAATAAATGTTTGTGCTTTGGAAACACCAGAGGAAAAATATACTTATGATAATAAAGTCAGCTATGTGCTGGATACATCAAAATCAGCAGAATATCCTGTATTGGCAGATAAAATAAATCTAAACAAAAGAATAAAAATTATAGTTATCCAACATGAGTTTGGATTCTATCAAGTATCAGGAGGAAATAATTTTCTTAATTTTTTACAGCAACTTACAAAACCTGTAATTGTTGTTTTCCATACTGTTCTACCTCTACCGGATGAACGTTTTAAAACAATGGTGAACAGCATTGCTGTAGCTTGTAAATCGGTTGTAGTGATGACAAACACTTCTAAAATAGTATTGAATCAGCATTATGGAATTTCCTTGCAAAAAATTGAAGTAATAGCACATGGCACTCATTTGGTCTCAAATAATGACAAAATGTTTCTCAAAGAAAAATATGGATTTAAAGGACGTAAGATTCTGACAACATTTGGTTTGATAAGCTCTGGAAAAAGTATTGAAACAACTTTGGATGCATTACCTGCAATTGTTAAAACAAAGCCGGAAACATTATTCCTTGTGATAGGTAAAACTCATCCCGGAGTGGTAAAATCAGAAGGAGAAAAATATAGAAACATGCTCGAAGAAAAAGTAATTTCCTTAAATTTGGAAAAACATGTAAAATTTATTAATCAATACTTAGATCTGCCAGATTTATTGGAATATCTGCGACTAACTGATATTTATCTATTTACTTCTAAGGATCCCAATCAGGCAGTTAGTGGCACTTTTTCGTATGCTATGAGTTGTGGTTGCCCTATTATTTCAACCCCAATACCACAGGCATGTGAAATGTTAGATAGGCATACAGGAATTATTATTGAATTCGAAAATTCACAACAGTTAGCATCAGGAGTAATGCGGTTGCTTAATAATAACCCATTGCGAAAAGAAATGAGTATAAATACTTTACATAAAATAGCTCCTACTGCATGGGAAAATTCAGCTATTGTGCATACTTTGCTTTTTGAAAAAATATTAGGACTTAAATTTTCATTACAATATAATGCTCCTGATATTAACCTTAATCATATAAAAAAATTGACTACGGACTTCGGTATGATACAGTTTTCAAAAATAAACTTGCCTGATATTGGGTCTGGATATACATTAGATGATAATGCACGGGCTTTAATAGCAATATGTATGCACTTTGAATTAACGCAGGAAAAAACAGATTTAGATTTGATGAACATTTATTTAAGTTTCATTAAATACTGCATGCAGCCTGATGGAACATTATTGAATTATGTAGATAAAGACAAACAATTCACTTTACAAAACAGTGAGACAAATCTTGAAGATGCAAATGGCAGAGCAATTTGGGCATTAGGTTATTTAATTTCTCAAAAAAACATAATCCCACCGGAAATGGCCGAAATAGCTGAAAAATTAATAAAAATATCGTTACAGCACTCTGTAAATATGTACTCTTCGCGAGCTATGGCTTTTAACATTAAAGGGTTGTATTATTATAACAAAGAACATTATTCACATTCAACAACAAAGCTTATAGAAATTTTAGCAGACAGACTTGTTGCTATGCACAAACATGAATCGGAAAATTACTGGAACTGGTTTGAGAGCTATCTTACTTATGCAAATAGTATATTGTCCGAAGCAATGCTTATGGCATGGAAAGTTGTAAAAAAGCCTTGCTATTTAGATATTGCAAAAAAATCATTTGATTTTCTTTTATCACAAACTTTTGACAAGAATGAAATAAAAGTTATTTCCAATAAAAGCTGGCTTTCTAAAGGAGGAGAACGTGAATATTATGGTGAACAACCTATTGATGTTTCATATACAATTCTGGCTTTGCACACATTCTATAGTACATTTAATGATGAAGTGTATTTAAATAAACTTAAAATAGCATTCAATTGGTTTTTAGGCAATAACCACTTACAAAGAATAATTTATAATCCATGTACTGGTGGATGCTATGATGGGCTGGAAGAGTTTCAGGTGAACCTTAACCAAGGTGCAGAATCAACTGTGAGCTATCTTATGGCAAGAATTACCTTTGAAAAATATTCAAAATTTTAGCAATTTGACATGGTTAAATTCAGGTTTTATATATATTTGTATATTAGATTTTGGTTTAAAATCTGTAAACCTATTTTAGGACGAGACAAACAGCCTCAAATTGTAATTGGCTTGATGGTAACTCAATCTGGCTTCCCTTTGTCATACGAGGTTTTTGCAGGAAATACTTTTGAAGGCAAGACTATGCTTCCTATAATAGAAAAATTCATCTCAACTCATCAACAGACAAAGCCAATAATTGTAGCAGATGCTGCAATGCTTGATGAAGAACGATTATTTGAACTTAAACGGGGAAAAATATCGTATATAGTAGGTACTCGTTTAGCAAATGTAAATATGGGACTAGTAAAGCAAATTCATGATACTTTTTAATTCCGTTCACCCATAAATCAAATAATGGTAAGTGAATTAGCTCCTCTAATAAAAGAATGGAAACTGCTATCGCACTAACCGTCAGAATTCAGGATTCCTTCAGAAAATTAATAGATTAGCTGTAAATATTCAGCGAAAGTTTACTGGCTAATTTGTAATTTAAGGTATGATTTTAATAAATAAATTTTAAACTCAAATTTATTTCAAAATATAAGGGTAAAAGCAGACCTTTATAACACTTTTTATTCTATTCAAAGTTAACTCTTTAAGAGTTTGCATATTCTATCAATATCTTTAATAATAAGATCTTTGTTTATGTTCGACTTTTGTTCTGCTTGCTCCACAATTATAATATATTATTAATTAATTTTTTTTTATAATACATTTGTAAAATTGACGTTATATTATTTTTTGAGTCTTTGATATATTTTATAATTTGATTTTTAAATAATTAAAAAGTAATTTAATAAACAGGATAATCTTTAAGTATTTATTTGTTTTTAAAGGTTAACTGATATTTAAATAAAATAGATATGAAAAAATTATTATTTCTTTCGTTTTTATCGGTTTTTACACTTATTATAAGTGCTCAAAACAGCAAAATTAATAAAAAAACCCAAAAGGTAAAGCAAGATAGTGTTGTTGACATAGATGGCAATGTGTACCATACAATAACAATTGGAAAACAAGTATGGATGAAAGAAAACCTAAAAACCACAAAATACAATGATGGTACAGCTATTCCTTTAGTAGCAGATAATGCAGAATGGGGCAAACTAACAAGTCCTGGATATTGTTGGTACGATAATAATGAAGCCAAATACAAAAACCCTTATGGCGCTTTATATAACTGGTATGCAGCAAGCACTGGTAAACTTTGCCCAACCGGATGGCATGTTCCTACTGACCCTGAATGGACAATACTCACATCTCATTTTGGTGGAGAAAATACAGCCTTTTCAGGAGGGGAAACCTCTGCAGGGGGTAAATTAAAAGAAGCTGATACAACACATTGGGCTAGTCCAAACGCAGGTGCAGATAACAGCAGCGGTTTTACTGCTCTTCCCGGTGGTACGCGTGGTGGTGGTAGCGGAACATACAGAGTACTTGGAAGAGAAGGTGGCTGGTGGTCAGCTACAGAAGTAACAAAAACCTTTGCTTGGTACCGTACAATAACCTTCGCTGGTGCTAATGTTAACCGGGACTTCGGTCACCTTGAATCAACAGGTTTTAGCGTTCGCTGCATAAAAGATTGATTGATTATTAAAAGCTAAGCATATACATATTTTACTTAATTCTCATTGTTTTCAAAAGTCTGTTTAATAATTCATCATAAGTATCAAATTCTTCTCTGTAAAAAAATCCAAGTCCCTGTGTTGAAGGAGAAGAATCATAAATAAGATTATCATTAGTTTTTGTATAAGCTTTTACTCTGAATTTTCCACTTTTATTCAACTTTACATCAACATTAAAATCTCCGATTAAATTATTCGTAGAAGTTTGTTTTCCCCCTACTCCAACATTTCCGTTTATACTTATTCTATCGTTCAACAATTGTGTTGATAAAGCAACTTCTGCTTCATCTCTTGAAATTTGATCCCCTGATCTATAATTAACTCCTATATCAAAATCATTACTAATCTGTGATAGCCAATGATTTAACTGATTAGTCAAAAGCTCACTTGAATTTACACCAACAGCATTACCCGAAGTTTTATTTTCATTTCCGTTATTTGTATTTCTGAAATTTTCAGGTGTATAAAAACTATTAATCACTAATAATGATAATAATTGTTTATTAATCTCATCTTCTGACATACTACTTAAAAAACTTTGAGCTTTACTATCCGCAGCAGGTACATTAATTCCAAATTTAATATTTGGTCTGGTTAAATTATCAGTCATATTTAATATACATTCAACTGCTACTCTTTGTTTATATTTCTCTGTTTCAACCTGATCAATTATACCTTGCATCAAAACATTAAGAGCAGCTTTAGTTTTATAAATAGCTTTGATATCTATAACAGCATCATAGGGATCTCCATTCCATTTAATTGTCCCGCCTTTTTCAATTTCAAATTTTTTATTTATAATATTTTGTAGCGTAAACAGATAATCCCCACTTTCTATAACATTATTACCATAAATTCGGAATTTACCCAGAGTATTAATTTCCATCTTTAAATTACCTGAGCCTTTTTCTTTAATAATATCTCCTATTTTTGGATCAAATAATATTTGTACTTCAGCATCAGGTGTAACTTCTAAATCAAAATTTAACTGAATACCGGATAAATCAACATTATATTCAGGATTTTTATTTATTGAATCTTTTTTATTATTAACAAAAGTTATAAAATCATTTTCTTGTATATTTTCAGATTTACTTAGCGGAATAAAAAATCTAGTGTGTTTTTCAGTTTTTGCTGAAATATCTATAATAATATTGCTTAATGTTCCATTTATTTTAACAATCCCGGACATAAATGCATTCCCGTAAAACAAGCTATTATCCTTTTCGGTAGTATTTAAAAACATAAAATTGTCTGTATTTATAGAGACATCAAATTTAAAATCTTTAAAATTATTATGTGAAATTTTTGCATTTACAATTGCTTTATTAACCTTTGTATCGTATATTGGAACATCTTTTAATATGATATTATTCTCTGAAACATCAACATCTGAAGTTAAGTTATATCTTGTTTGTAAGTAGTTAATAGTAAATGCGGTTTTTTGTAATTTCAGCTTTCCATTAATTAAAGGTTTATCAAAGGTACCTGAAAGTTTTAAATTACCTCCTACAATCCCCCTTAAATCGGTCAAATTGTCTTTTAAAAACTTTTCAAAAATATGTAAATTAAATTTTACTAATTCAACGTCAAAGTCTAATTTATTTGATTCAGGATAATAGCTCCCTTCTATATCAATTGTTTTAATATTTCCATTTTTGGTATATGCGCTAACGTCTATTTTTTTTAAATTATAATTCCAATTGCTTACTGAGTAAAAATTTCCAAATTTTTCAGAATTAAGGGTTAAACTATCAACCGAAAGATTTGAATAAAACAACATATTATTATATAAATCTGATACACTTGTTCTTCCATTTATCAAACCGGTAAATTCAAATCCCTCTTCTTTTGTAAGTAAATTGAGGTTTGATAATTGAACATTCTGAAAATTCAAATACAAAGAGTCGTTTTTATTATTTGAAATTTTGCCATTAATATCAATAATTTGATTTTTATTATTAAGGCAAAACTTGGAAACAAAAATATCAGAACTGTCTATCAATATATTACATTTTTCAATATTCCATAAAGTATCATTTAAAACAATGCTTGATGGTAAAACACTTATATCAATCTGTGGATTATTTTTTTGTTGTAATCTTATAAATTTAATTGAAGTGTTTATATTTCCGCTGTACTTAACAGAATCATTATTATCCCAATTTAGTTTAAAATCAATTAGATTGTTTTTGGCATTTGCTTTTACTTTAATATTATTTAAATGTATTTTTTCATTGATTTGCATGTTTTTACAATCAACATTCATATAAAGTCCATTTGCATTTGTAGATGCATTGATAGTTAAATTATTAAATATCTTATCTTTAATTATCGTTTTAGGAGAATTTCCATCAAAAAATACAGAGTTATTTTCAGAATTATATTTCCCTGAAAATGTTGTATTTGAGTCAAATACCAAATAAGGCAAAAAAATATCTGAAACCGTCTTTGTTTGCTTCAAATTAATATTAAAAGTAAATTCATTTGCCTTTAATTTTTTATAATCAATATTATTAAAGTATGCCGGTATATAATTATTGATAACTTGTTTAAATGATTGAATCAAATTTGAGAAATTAAAATTTCCTTCAATTTGAGCATCAATAATATCTGAAACAACTTTAATGCTTTGAAAATCACTCCTGTTTGATTTTGAAATTAAAAATTCTTTGGATTTTATATCTCCTTTACTTGTTTTATATTTTGTGTTATATAATTCCAGCCTTCCGGCTATATCGTCTATTTTACTGCCGGTAAAGTTTGCATCAAGGTAAAAAGACAACGAAGAGAGACTATCTGTTTTATAAAAATTTAATTTAAAAAGTTTAGCATTTGAGACATCTGCTGTAAAATCAAATACAGGTTTTTTTGTTGAAAAATCACATCTGCCTAAAAATTCCATTTTTATATTAGGATCGTTAACTGAACAAAAACCATCAAATTTATTATCACTGAGTTCACCCTCAATTTTAACATTTTGATATTTATATTTTTTAAATTCAATTATACTTACCAGTCCATCCATTTTTGCATAAATATGTTTATTAAAAGCATTTCCGTCAACTTTCGCATTAACAGACAGAATGCCAAAATTATCGTTATCTGATAAAAATTTTCCTAAATCAAAATTTTGTGTTTTAATATTTCCGCTAAAATCGAATTTGTCTTTTATTGAATCTTTTTTTATCAGAAGGTCAGATGAAATTTCTCCAATACCAGTACTAAAATCTCCATATGCAACAAAATCATTAAACAAACCTGTGAAATTACCTTTATAAGTGATGTTCCCAAGAGAATTAAAATTTGAAGATAGTTTTATATGTTCATTTTTATCGAAAGGAGGTAATTGAATTTTTTCAATATCATTTTTATTTGTAACAAGTTTTTTAAAATCAAGAAACATAAATGTCTGGTTAATATCAGGCAACCCTGTTATATTAAAATTACCTTTTATTTTTGTACTGTTTCCAAATAAAATCTCAACTTTTTTAGCTTTAAAATCACTAACTTTACCTTTTAACAATCCTGAAAAAGTTAATTTTAGATTTAAACCATATAAATCCTCAGAAAAATAAGCAATATCTGAAAAATTAATATCCGACTGATGTAATTTAGCATCAATATTAACATTATTTACGAATTCATTAAAATCTTCAATACTATTATATTTAAAATATAGATAATTTGAAATAATACGTGAATTTGCAGTAATAATCTTTAAATTATTCAGCTTAATATTATTATTGTTTATTAATACTTTTGAAGAAAAATTATTTACAATAAATCCGCTTTTTTCTTTAAAAGAAAGGTTTTTTAAATTAAAAGTAATTGTATCAACATTTTTAACTATATTTCTTGCGATAAAATCTATATCAAATATTTGCAAATCTTCAAAATT
>Ga0247841_10010905_pt1 | contig 12239 bp, 4 predicted proteins | sample LaCruzMarch2015__2_FD_192410 | JGI IMG/M metagenome (GOLD analysis project Ga0247841, IMG submission 192410) | Freshwater microbial communities from meromictic Lake La Cruz, Castile-La Mancha, Spain - LaCruzMarch2015_18m | ecosystem: Environmental > Aquatic > Freshwater > Lake | place: Spain... | reverse complement strand
TGGGGCGAGGCGGGAAGGGCGTGATCGGCCAGCGGACGAAGGACGAGGACTACGTCGAAGTGACGACGCTCGTCAACGCCCGCGATGAACTCCTCATGTTCAGCGACCGGCGGAAGGTCTACCGGACCCAGGGGCACAAGCTTCCGTCCCTCGGGCGCGACGCGGCGGGCAAGAACGTGCGCAGCTTCATTCCGCTCGAGCAGGACGAGTTCATTCGCTCGATCCTTCCCGTGCGCAACTTCGCATTGGTCGAGAGCGACCTCTGCCTGATGGCGACGGCGAACGGGATCGTGAACAAGAACCGGCTGACGGACTACTCGAACGTCCATGCCGGCGGGATCATCGCCCTGAACGCCGACGAGGACGACCGACTGGTCGATGTCGCGGTGGGCGACGGCGACCTCATCCTCGCGACGCGGGCGGGGCAGACGATTCGTTTCCGCGACGAAGATGTGCGCCTGACGAAACGTCCGTCGCGCGGCGTGATCGGCATACGACTCGAAGAGGGCGACCACGTCATCGGCATGGCGTGCCTTGGACGCGAGATCACGATGGAAAAGAAGCTGCTCATGGTGGCGGAGAGGGGTCACGGGAAACGCGTCTCGCTTGACGAGTTCCCGCTCCAGGGGCGGGGCGGCAAGGGCGTGCAAGGGATCAAGCTGGATGTGGAGTCGGGACTCCTCGTGACCGTGCTCGTCGTTTCCGACCAGGATGAGATCATCATCACCACCGAGCAGAAAGTGATCCGCATCTTGGCCGGGGACATCAATGTGTATCGCCGGTACGCGCGCGGCGTGCGGCTTATTCAACTCGAGGACGACGACCGCATCGTTTCGGTCGTCAAGGCGTGAGGGCGGACATGGCAAGACCGAACGAGGGGGCAGAAGAACGGCTCCTGCGGGGCACGGGCGCGGTGATTCCTGAGGAGGACCTCGTCGCAAAGCTCAAGCGATCGGCGGCCGACAGGCGGCCTCTTCGGGTCAAGCTGGGTATCGACCCGTCGGCGCCGCATCTCACCTTCGGCCACTCCGTGCCGCTGCGGAAGATGCGGCAGTTCCAAGACCTGGGGCACACGGGCGTTCTCGTCGTCGGCGACTTCACACGGCGGATCGGCGACCCCTCCGGCCGGTCCTCCACGCGGGTCCTCATGTCGCAGGCGGACATCGAGAGGAACATGGCCACGTACCAGGATCAGGCGTTCAAGATCCTCGACCCGAAGCGGACCGAGGTGCGCTTCAATTCCGAGTGGCTCGGAGCGATGTCGTTTGCCGACGTCATTCACCTCACGGCGAAGTACACCGTGGCGCGAATGCTCGAGCGCGACGACTTCGCGAAACGGTACGCCGAGGGTCGTTCAATCAGCGTGCTCGAGTTCCTCTACCCGCTCGCCCAGGCCTACGATTCGGTGGCCGTTCAGGCCGACGTTGAGTTGGGTGGGGCCGACCAGTTGTTCAACCTGCTCGTCGGCCGCGACATTCAGCGCGAGTACGGCCAGGAGCCACAACTTGTGATGACCGTGCCGCTCCTCATCGGCATCGACGGCGAGCGCGCGATGAGCCAGACCGTGGGCAATTACGTCGGAATCGGCGAGCCGGCCGACGTGATGTACGGGAAGATTCTGTCGATTCCGGACACGCTCATCGAGGCGTACTACACGTTCCTCACCGACGTCGCGATGGACGAGGTTCACGGCGAGATCGAGTCCAGCCCGCGGGACGCCAAGCGTCGCTTGGCCAGAACGCTCGTCGGCATGTACCACGGGACGGAGCCCGCGTCCGCGGCGGAGGCGGAGTTCGATCGCATCCATGTCCATCACGAGCGGCCGAGCGACGTGGCGCGGAAGACGCTCGACCGATCGCAGCTCAAGCAGGGCGGGACGATTGGAATTATCGATCTCCTGCAGGCATCGGGGCTCGTACGGAGCCGCGGCGAGGCGAAGCGCGTCATCCAGCAGGGCGGCGTGCGGGTGAACGAAGAGCGAATCACCTCACCCGACGCGGACGTGCATTTCACCTCTCCCATGCTCGTTCAGGTGGGGAAACGCTCGTTCGTCGAGCTGGTGTAGACGTGGCCGCCTACCTCCTCGTTGGGGAAGCGCCGAGCGCGGAGTTTGCGGCGCGGATTGCCGCACAGTACAAGAACTGCCCTCACGTCCACTTCATCGCCTCGTTCGGCGCGATGCTCGTCGGCGTCTGGTACCTGCCCGAGACCAAGCGCTGGTGGCTGGAGTTCGTGGCGGAGAACCCGCAGATCGCGCTCGGGCTCCAGCGTGCCGCCGTCTATCGCACGGAACACCCGAGCTACCCCGAGGACGCCCCCCAGCGTCCGGTCTTCGCGGGGGGGCCGCTTGCGCCCTGCGGCTCGGATTGCCGCGCCTGCGACCACGCCTCGCCGTCCGGTGATGCCGCTCGCGGCAATGCCGCGTGCAGTGGCTGTCCGGCCCTCGCGGGTCCATGCGCTGGACCCGCCGAGGCCGCCGCGTCTACTTGATCTCGATCTCGACGCTGATGGAGTCGCGGTTCCCGGCGTCGTCCACCACGGTCAGCGTCACGGAGACCACGCCGGGCAACGCGAACGTGCACGCGGCGATCGCATCGGTCGAGTCGGGTGTACCGTCGCCGTCGAAATCCCAACCGTAGGCCACCACGCGCCCGTCCAGGTCGATTGACGCCGTGGCGTTGAATAGGACTGGCTCGTTGGCGCTGGGGCTTGGCGGAACGTACTGCAGCGCGGCGATCGGCGGCTGCTGGCTACCCCCCGCCTGAGGCGCGTTCAATCCGAGAACGAGGATCGGCTGGGTGATCGAGTTCGACAGTCCGCTCGCGGCGACCACGGTCAGCGTGACCGGATAGGCGCCGGGGGCTGAGAACGTCCACTCCGAAATGGGTCCATCGCCGTCGTTCGTCCCATTGCCATCGAAGTCCCAGGCGTGGTCGAGGGCGCCGCCGCCAGGATCCACGGACGACGACGCGTCGAACCGCACGGCGTCCCCGGCGCGCGGAGCGGCCGGGGTGTAGACAAAGCGGGCCGAGGGGGCACCGGGCAAAGCGGGAAGAACCTGGGGCGCTCCGTTGACCTCCACGGCGTAGACGACGGTGTCGCTCATCCCGGCCTCGTCGGTCACGGTCACGGTGACATCGTAGGAGCCCGGCGCGGAGAACGTCCACACGACGGCGACGCCCTCGGCGTCCGGGTTGCCGTCGGCGTCGAAGTCCCAGGCGAAGCGGACGAGGGGTCCGTCGAAGTCGACGGACGCCGCGGCGTCGAACGTGACGGGCTGCCCGGCGACCGGCGACACGGGGGCGTAGGCGAAGTTGGCCACGGGCGGGCGCAGGGCGCTCCCAGCGGCGGCGGGGGCGGTGGGCGCGGCGGGCGTGGGCGCAGGCGAGGCCTCGGCCTCGGCCACGTCGATCTCCAAGATCTGCGTGTCGCTGTTGCCGGCGTTGTCGGTCACGGTCAACGAGGCTCGGTAGTGCCCCACAGCGGCGAAGACGTGGGTCGTTGTCGCGTCCGTCGAGTCGGTTTGGCCGTCGCCGTCGACGTCCCAGGTGTAGCTCACGATCTCCCCATCGAAGTCGAACGACATGGACGCGTCGAACGTTACGACCTCGCCGACTCGCGGCGAGGCGGGCGTCGCCACGCCGTCGGCTGTCGGGGGCTGGAATGTGACAATGACCTCGCGGGGTCGGATGAATCCGCCAAATACGATGAGATCCCCCGATGACGCGTCCACGGCCTGCGACTCGGGGGTGATGAAGGAGAACCTCTCCGGGAGCGTGCTCGCGTCGAGGGACACGATGTAGGTTCCCGGGCGGGCGTTGGCCCATGCGAACTCGCCGCGCGTGTCGGTTATCGTCGCGACCGTCTCGCCGGCCTCCCGCTCTAGGCGGATGCGGATGCCGGCGAGCCCCACCTCGTGCGGTTGCCGCACTCCATCCTGGTTGGCGTCCTCGAAGACGGCGCCACGGAGCGTGAGGATCGGCGCCAGAGGAACGTCGACGACCTGGCGCTCTCCCGCGCCGAGCCGGATCTCGATTGGGCTTCCAAAGCTGGTATCGAGCGGCAGCTCGCGCGCCGACAAGTGGTAGGTTTCCGGCGAGAGCGGCGGGAAGCGGAACTCGCCCGCAGCGTCCGTCGACACCTCGCTCTCTTCGACGAAGACCACGGCGCCGTCGGCGGTGGGTTCGGCTTCGTCGAGGACGCCGTTCGCGTTGCGGTCGACGAACACCCGGCCTTCGATGCGGCCCTTGGTGACGAGGAACGGGAAGGGAACGCCGAATGTGGCGTTGAGTCCTACGCTCCATCCGAAGCGAGCGCCAGCCGGGTTTCCTCTCTCCCAGCGGGCGAAGCCATCGAACGTTACATCGACGTCTTCCGTGGCGCGGATGACGAGCGACGCGTCGAGATCGAATGCGTCGCCTAGGGAGCGGAATTCAATCGCCGCCTCGTGGCGTGCTCCTTGAGGCCGGACGGCGAGCGACGCGCTCGCCGCCGAGCTGAGGACGAGGTCGTTCGCGAGATCGACCACCTGTTCCTCGCTCAGTGTGAGAAGAATGGAGAACTCGTCGACCGAGAGGCCGACTTTCTGGGTGTGCGTCAGCGTTCGTTGGCTCGTCCCTACGAGGCGATCGACGCGGTCGGCGACGCGTCCGGTGAAGGCATAGGGGAAGGCGCCCCCCGTTTCCATCACGCTGTAGGCAAGAAGCGTATCGACATCGTCGCGGGGAACTCCATCGGTCTGGCGCCTCCGCACTAGCGCAAGCGTGGTCTGAACGGTCGGGCCGTCGTCCCACGGCGTCGCGGACAAGTTGACGCCCAATGAGTCGCTCACCAGCGTCGGGACAAGAGGGTCCCGAACGACGTTGTCCCAGACGTGGCGGATGGACAGCCCGAGCGAGAGCGACGTCAGCCGAAGACGCTGGGACACTTCGACGCCGGCCGTGTCGTTCCGTGGCCCGGGGAAGTAGGTGTCGACGGAGAAGGCGCCGGCGCTGAGGAAGTAGGCGTCCGAGTTGATGGCGGTCCCCACGAATCCTGCGCGACCGAGCCTCCCATTGTCCGTGCCAAGCCCCCCCTCGCCGCGCAGAACCCAGCCGTCGAGGGGCTCAGCCTTGGCCGTACCGGTCCACGTGGCCCATCGGGCGGCCTCGTTGCGTCGATCGGAGTAGGCGAGCCCAAGTTGGGCCTCCTCCGGGCCTAGGGCGAGCAGGCCGCCGAACCTCGTCTCCTCACCGCTTCCCCCCGCGATCAAGGAGACGTCGACCTTCGCGCCGTCGATGGCGATTGAGCCCCCGTCGCACGACACGCTGACGAGATCCGTCAAGGATTGCGACACGTTGCCGACGGCGTACGATGCCGTGTCGAGGCGATAGAGGAGCGAGGTTGCGGTGACGTCCACAGGACCCGATCCAAACGGGTGAAGGGCCGCACAAGACGCGTAGAAGGTCCCATCGAAGACGGGTCCGGACGTGGTGAGCGAGATCTCGCTGTCGAAGGTTCCCGCGGTCTCGTCCCTCTCCATGCCGACGTGGACCCGCACCGGAAGGACCTCGAGCAGGGATCCTCCCACGGCGGCAGGGCCCGGCGGAAGAATGGTCGTGAAGATGGTCATCTCGTCCTCGACCTTGGCGTACAGGGTGGACGACGCGCGCACGGTGGTGACGTCGCGTCCTGGGGCGGCATCGGCCGGCACCGCGAGGACGACGGTGACCGTCCGGCTCTCGCGCGGGGAGAGCCCGAGCGATGTGGTGGATACGTTGACTGCGTATCCACGCGAGGAGACGGCCGTGAGGGCGAAGACGTCCTGAGCGTTGCCGCGGTTGACGACGAGGACGTCGTAGGACACCGATCCGCCGGGCGCCAGGCTTCCCCCCGCGGGGGGGACGAGTTCGACCTGATTGACGACGGTGACCCGCGTCGCCCCGCCGGCCGACGCCTCGTCTGTCGGATCCGTCTGCGCCGCGGCGCGGAGGGAGAGCACGTAGGATCCTGCGGCGGCGTCTGAAGGGACGGTCAAGGTCAGGAAGACCACGCCCTCGTCTCCGGCGGCCACGGTGATCTCCGGCGGGGCGCCGAGGAGCGTCCAGCCCGTCGGCACGTCGTAGGTGAGAGTGAACGTCTGCCCAGAGGGCGCGTCGTGCGACACGGCGAAGACGTGCGTCACGACGTCGCCCGGCGAGGCGTCCTTCGCGGTGGAGAGAAGGTCAACGCGCACGACGCCGGCCGCAGCCTGAGCCGAAGCGAAGACGGCGACGAACAGCGTCGCCACGATCCGCCAGGTTCTCGTTCTGGACTCCATCACGAGGAGCCTACTGGCAGAAAACGCCGTCCTCTAGGACCTTCACTTGCTCATCCCGGGACATTCGTCTCTGGATGGAGGGACCGCGGCCGAACGTGGAGCCCGAGCGGGGTGGCTGGCCAAGTGTCCCACGTCCGCGGGGCGCGCGGTCGACTCGTCGCAGGGGAGCGAGCTAGCCTTCGTCGGGGAAAGGTAGCGCGGGAGGTCCGATGCGGGGGGCGAGGCTCGTTCAGGAGATCGTGATTGAAGACGTCGACCGCGTCGGCGTCGTCGCCGATATCAGCCGTCTTCTTGGCGACATGGGAATCAATCTCTCCGCCGTCTTCGCCAACGTGGTTGGCGAGTCCGCGCGCATTCACCTGATCACGAGTTCGCAGTCCTACGCGCGCGACGCGTTGCGCGACGCGGGGTACTCCCTTCGGGAGAGGGACGTGATCGTGATGGAGCTACCCCATCATCCGGGGTTTCTATGCCGCATCACGGAAGCTCTTGCTCGCCGCGACCTGACGATCACCGAGCTCTACGCGACCGTGCCGGAAGATGGAGACATAGGCCTCGTCGTGTTCAGCTGTTCGAATAACCTCCACGCGCTCCAACTCTTGCGAGGACGCTAACGGGTTCGCCCGCCGGCTGCGGCGGGCGAACCCTGGAAGTTGCTGGCTACTCCGACGGAAGCACGGTGAACGCTCGGCCCTCCGATCTTCCGAACACCTCTGGGAAGTAGAACTCACGCGCGATGGCCGGAAGAACCTTGAACTCGCCCGGCTGGACGGCGCGGACCGTGTAGCGGTAGGTGTACGTGCCGGCCGGGAGGTAGTCGGCGAACAGAGCCACCTTCTCGTCGCGCAGTTCGCTGCGCGAGTACCAGCGCCACCACCACCAGGGGTATCGCATCGAGGTCCCGCTCGACGACTCGCGGCGGATGCTCGGCCCGGTGTCCAGAACGCTCGTCGTGTCGAGCGTCGTGTCCACTGCCTCGCAGCCGGCAGGCAGCGGATCCTCGACCACGACGTAGTAGAGGTCGTTCGGCGCAATGATCGTTAGCCGCACCTCATACGTCTCTCCGACCGTCGCTTCCTTCACCTCCGGGCACGTCGCGTCGAGACCGCAGTCGCTCGGCGCATACTGGCGGGTGACGATGATCCCGCGTGCCAGTGCGCCCACTTCGTCAGCCGGCAGCTGGAGGTTGAGGTGGGCGGTGTAGTAGAGGGCGCCAGGACCGTCCTCGCGGAACACGGTGAGCGCATGACGATCGCTCGTCGAAAGCTCGCTGCCAGGAATGCTGACGGTGGCCGAGTCTCGCACCGTATCCTTCGTTGCGGCGCCTTCGAGCTTCTGAACGCCGTCCCACAGGACGCCGAACGTGTAGTTGGCGTCGAGTTCGCCCGTTGCGACCATCCAGTCCGTCAACGAAACGAGAGCCCACGCCGTTTCCTGCGTCGTCTCCCAGATGCCGCTCTTCCGTGCCACCATGAGCCAGCGGACGACGTTCGGAAGGAGCGCGTTCTTGGGGTCGAGGGCCACGAACGCGTCGAGAATGACGGCCGTCGACCGCGTGTCGGTGTTCATTGCCCACCCGTCGTAGTTTACCTCCTCCCAGTGCATGCCGGTTGCGCTCTGGATGGACTCGTTCACCAGGTCGGAGAGGAGCGTGTCGATCTTCGTTCTCGGTCGGCCGAGTCGGTCGAGCGCCATGGCGAGGAACGCCTTGCCGTAGTGACTGAGTTTGGCGCGATGGTCGAACAGCTGGTCGGCGTACAGGGCGGCAGGATCGTCCCGTCCGGCGAGCGACAGCACGAAGAGCACCCAGGCCTGGCGGTTCGCCTCTCGGAAGGTTCCGAGATCCTCCTGCGACACGAGTGTCGACTCGAGATGGCGCGCCGCGCGGTCGAGAACCTCGGGCCGCACGAGGATGTCCGCCTCCTGCAGGCGGAGGAGGGCGTAGGCGGCGTAGGCGGTGAGATACGGGCTCGACGTCTCGTCGGCCCACCAGCCCCAGCCTCCGTCGCCGTTCTGACGGACGTAGAGCTTGTCGAGGCCCTGGAGCACCAGATCGTGAAGGCGTCCGGCGAGATCCTCATCGTCGATGCCGAGCAGCGTCAGGGCGCGGTAGGTCAGCACGTTCGGCAGGAATCGGCTCACCACCTGCTCGGTGCACTCGTACTCGAAGTGCTCGAGGTAGCTGAGCCCTTCGGTCATCGCGGCCGCGAGCGAGGCGTCGAGACGCACGTCGAGCCGACTTGTGTCCGGATCGTAGCTCTGTGGCAGGGAGATCGTCTCCGTGCGGCCGCCGGCCTGACGGAGCTCGCCCGCCGTGCCGACGATCTCGGGAGCCGTGTAGCGGTACACCGGGATCGTCCCCTCGGGGCCCGTCGTAAGTCGCGGTCGCGCGGCATCCGACAGATCGCCGGACACGGCGCTCCATGCCGCGTCGACGGCCTCCACGTCGAGGACGTTGACCCACCATACCGCCTGACTCTCCGAGCCCGCCAGGACGCGCAGCGTCTGGCTCGCCGGCCCCTCGAGTGCGAGGCCCGTGGAGGCAAGCGCAACGTCGACGTCGAGACTGTTCTGCGTTTGATTGGTCACCGAAGCGGCCAATCGTACGCGGTCGCCCACGACGAAGAAGCGGGGCGCGACCGGACGCACGAGGAGCGGCTTCGTCACAAGGGTCTCCGTCGTCGCCTCGCCGACCTTTGTGTCGGAGGTGATGCCGACGGCGCGTACGACCCACGTCGTCAGGTTGTCCGGAAGTTTGACATTCAAGATGGCGCGGCCGTCGGCGTCGGTAGTCACCGTCGGGTTCCAGTAGGCCGTGTCGGCGAACGCCTCGCGCAGAGCCACTCCAGCCGGCAGCTGTGCGGCCGCCGAAGGCGCCGCCGCCTCGTCGCGGCCCGCCGTCGCCATCATCGGTGCGGGCGCCCCCAATCCCAGTAGGGGTCCACGGCCTTCGGCCGCGACCTTGTTGCCGCCCACAGCCCCCATGTCCTGCATCTGTTCGAGGACGAGGCGCGACAGGGAGAGCGTGAGGGAGCTCGACGTGCTCACGCCGAGACCTCGCGGGCCGTAGAACGTCGATGCAACGCGATCCGGCTCGCGTGGGCTCAGGGTGAGAATGGCCTTATCCACCACGTCGAGGGAGAACTGGCCCTCTACGGGCATTCCCTCTGCGTCGGTCACCGTGAGGGTGTAGCTCGCCGTCTGCCCTGGCAGGAGGCTCTCCTGCGGGCCTTCGAGCGAGACGCGCAGGAGGCGCGGCTCCGGGTCGACGGACAAGGTCACGTATCCCACCTTCATGTTCGCAGTGTCGAGCCCGCCGGCCGCCCGCGCGGCCGTTCGGCCCTGGACGAGGACGACGCCCACGTAGATGTTCGGGACATCGTCCTCGGTGATGGGGATCGGCAAGACCGTGCTGTTCGAGGGCAGAAGGAGGACCTGCTGCGACAGCACGCCGCCTCGCTCGACGGTGACGAGAGCCCACTGCTCGCCCGGGTAGGGGCTTGGAACGAGGATCTGAGCCGTCTCGCCGACCTGGTAGCTCGTCTTGTCGCTGATGAGCGTCACCCGGTCGTCATTGCTGCGGCGCCACGACACCGTATCTGGCCCACTCACCCAGACAAAGACGCTGGAGCGCGTCGTGCGCTCCAACTCATCCAATCCTTCCACGGTAACTCTGTACGACCCGCCGGCCGGTGGGGTGAATGCAAAGGATCCGTCGCCCCGCTCGTCGGTAACGAGCGATCCGCGATCGACCTCGACGTCCTCCGTCGTCCACTTCCACGTCCCGCCGCCCGACACGTCGGACTCGAACGTGTTCTTCCACTCGCGGCGGACGATCGCATAGCGCAAGGTGCGCCCAGCGGATCGCTCGCCGGCCCAGTCCACCGAGACGGCACTCAGCGTCATCGCTCGGCCTGCTTGGCTGATCGCTTGAGCGGCGGCGAGGCCGGCGTAGAACGAGGCTTGGTGGACCACGATCGTGGTGCGTCCGGAGATCGTGGACCCGTCGCTGCCGTAGGCCGTGGCCTCCAAAGTGAGGAGGCGGCTTCCTCGCGCAACTCCGTCTTCGACCTGCGGATCGCGCGAGCCGATGTCACTCGGGAGATCGATCAACAAGGCGCCCGAGGCGTCGGTTCGGCCGCTGCCCTCGAGCACGGGCGTCGGCGTCGCCGGCGTCTGCCACCAGCAACCGCGGCAAACCCAGGGGTCGTCGAAGTCGGAGAACGAGTACTGCCCGAACGCGGAGGGGGAGAAAGTGTAGGACGATGACAGGACGCGCCACTCGACGCGTGCGTCGGCCACCGGAGCGCCGAAGAAATACGACGCCTGAACCACGGCGCGCGCAGGGTCACCCTTCGCGATCTCGTCTCGGTCGGCGGCGACGGTGACCTCGAACTCCGGCGCTCGGTACGCGGCGACCTGGAACGCGTGCGACTCTGACCTGTCTCCCACCTCGACGCTTAGGGTGTAGTCACCGAGCGCCGCGTCCGCTGCAAGCGCGTGCTCGCCGGAGATGGCGCCGAACGTGTCCAGGGCAAGCGTGTTCTCATAGACCGTGTTCCAGTTTGCGTCCATGATCTTGACGTGTGCCTCGCGGATCGCGGGTAGCGCGTAGTGGGCATCCGCTTCGTCGCGCAGGAGGGCACGGAAGTAGACCGTCTGGCCGGCTCGGTAGATCGGGCGATCGGAGTCGAGGTAGGTGCGGCCGGAAGGAGGCGTCTCGCTCGTGAAGCCGAACTCCCACGGCGTGATTCCGTCACTCCATTCTGAGCTCGAGAAGGCGAACGGGCTTCTCGCACTGACTGTGATGCCCCGCCAGTCGAGCGAGGCGGTGCCGGGCAAGCGCGCCAGCCCGCGGCTGTCGCTCACATCGACGTCGATCGTCTTCCCATCGGAGTTCATGCCCGACAGGATCAGCCCGGCCACCGGCGCGCCAGTCTCGAGATCCGTGGCCCAGACGAGGGTCTCGGTGTCCGACGTCTTCATGACGAGGTGTGTCGGCGTCGAGATGAGCACGTGACGCCCTTGCCAGCGATTCCACTCCACGCCGTCGGCCTGAAGGTCAATGACGTAGATCCCGGGGGCAAGGGGGCCGCCATCCTCGAGGAGATCGATCGGCGTGTAGCCAACCTCGTTCAGCGGGGACGACACGGCGACGGACCACGTCCGTGCGCGACCCCGCGTGGGTGGCGTGAAGTCGTACCAGTCCTGCATCGCCTCGAAGTACTCCGGGAGGTCCACTTGCGTCAGCGTGAGCGCGAGGCGGCTGGTGTTTCGATGCGCGACGACGATGTGCGCCGGCTCGTAGGAGCTGTAGGTCCCCACGTTCCCGGGAACCTGTAGCCATGCGGCCGGGTCGAGGGGCGCCGTCGTGAAGCGGACGGTCAACTCCTGAATCGTCTCGTTCCCGTAGGGGTCCTCGATTCCCGGGTTGACGGTCACGGTGTACGTTCGGCTCGGCTGCGGAGAGAAGTAGACCACGTAGCGGAGGTCCCACGAGCTGAAGTAGCCGTACACGTCCTCGGGCTTGGGGGCGGGCTCGATCGTGACGTGTTCGAGGACGGTGTCCTCGTTGACGGGCGCAGTGAACTCGATGATGAACGGCGAGTAGGGGTCGATGTTTGTCTCGCCGGCGCGAGGCGTCGTTCCGAGAATCCGAAGCGTCGGCACAGTCCGGAACCGGAAACGGATGAAGTCGGTCGTACCCAGTCCGCCAGCTTGCGCGACGACGCCGGGTTCCAGCGTCACGACGACATGGCGGTTGAAGGCGAGGGGGGCGGCGGGCTGGAAAACGAGGTCGTTTCCGTTCGTCGTCAGGGTTCCTTGTACAGGAGAAGTCCACAGTCCGAAGGCCGAGACCTCGCGCACCGAGAGACGCTCGCGCGCGGAGTCCAAACTGATCGGCATGTTGAACGTCATGTGCAGGGACTCGGTGAGAGAA
>Ga0247841_10010904_pt1 | contig 12241 bp, 9 predicted proteins | sample LaCruzMarch2015__2_FD_192410 | JGI IMG/M metagenome (GOLD analysis project Ga0247841, IMG submission 192410) | Freshwater microbial communities from meromictic Lake La Cruz, Castile-La Mancha, Spain - LaCruzMarch2015_18m | ecosystem: Environmental > Aquatic > Freshwater > Lake | place: Spain... | reverse complement strand
CGGTGTTAGGCATGTCTTGTGCTTCCTGTGCTTTAAGTGTTGAAAAAATATTAAAGACACAGACAGGAGTTACAGACGCTTCCGTTAGTTACGCTAATAAATCGGTATTTCTTGAATACGATCCGGGCATTAATTCGTTACTGCACCTGAACTCTGTTGTTAAAAGTATAGGTTACGAACTTGTTACTGATGACATTGAAATAGAAGAAATTGAAAAGATTGAATTAAAAAGGTACCGTGATTTAAAGGTTCGTCTTTTAGTATCTGTACTCCTCACATTGCCCGTATTTGTTCTGTCGATGTTCTTTCATGATTCGTTCAGATATGAAAACATCTTATTGATGGTTTTGTCCTTGCCGGTCATAGTTTGGTGTGGACGGGAGTTTTATATCAACGCGGTTAAACAGGCCAGGCATTTTTCTGCAACGATGGACACATTGGTATCTTTGGGAACAGGGGCTGCTTTCCTCTATAGTATTTTCAACACTTTTTTCCCGCATGTATTAACCGGGGATGGGTTAGTACCTCACGTATACTTTGAATCGGCAACTGTTATTATAACATTTATACTTAGCGGCAGGTTTCTTGAAGAAAGAGCACGTACTAAAGCTTCTTCTTCGATAAGAAAGCTTATGTCGCTTCAACCAAAGACACTGACTGTGAGCCGTGAAGGTAAAGAAATGACCATATCGTTACACCAGGTTGAAACGGGGGATATTGTCCTGGTTAAGCCCGGAGAAAAGATACCGGTTGATGGAAAAGTCACAGCAGGAGAATCATTTGTCGACGAAAGCATGATAACAGGCGAGCCGTTTGCGGTAAGAAAATCAACATATGAACATGTTTTTGCAGGAACCTTTAACCAAAAAGGATTTCTTAAGATTGAAGCTATGAAGACAGGAAACCAGACTTTTTTGTCCCGGATAATAAAGCTGGTACAGGAAGCACAATCTGGAAAACCTCCTGTACAGAAACTGGCTGACAAGATTGCAGGAATATTTGTACCTGTAGTAATGATATTAGCACTTATCAGCTTTTTTATCTGGCTTTATTCGGGCATTCCAAATGCGATCAGTTATGCTTTCATTACCATGATCTCCGTTTTTATTGTTGCCTGCCCGTGTGCTTTAGGACTTGCAACACCAACTGCCCTCATTGCAGGCATAGGCAAAGGTGCCGAAAACGGTATTTTAATTAGGAATGCCGGGAGCCTCGAAATCGCTCATAAAATTGACACTATTGTTTTTGATAAAACGGGAACTGTTACTGATAATAAACCAAAAGTCACTGAGTGTGAAATCTTTGATAAAAAGAAATTCACGATGGTCCGTGATATAATTTACTCAATGGAATGTTTGTCTGAACATCCTGTTGCCGGAGCAATAACCGGTTACCTGAAAAGCGTAGATGCATCAAATCTCCGGGTTGAGAAATTCGAATCAGTTACAGGAAAAGGAATAAAAGCATGGTATGAAGGCAAAAATTACTTTGCAGGTAACCTGGAAATGATGAAAGAAAGCCATATCACAGGAAGTGATGAACAGATGGATTTTGCACGGAGGATAAGTTCTGAAGCACAATCAGTAATTTACTTTTCCGACAGCACTAGCCTACTGGCAGTATTTGCCGTTTCAGACGAGATAAAGGAATCGACCGCCGGTCTGGTTGAGGAATTAAAAAAACAGGGCATTAAAGTACATATGCTTACCGGGGATACCCAACATGCCGCATCAGTAATTGCCAAAAAAGCAGGGATCACTGAATTCACTGCCGGTATGTTGCCCCAGGATAAATTTGAATATATTAAAGAACTCCAGAAACAGGGCAGGATTGTTGCCATGGCCGGGGATGGTATAAATGATTCTGCGGCACTGGCACAGGCTGATGTTGGTATTGCACTGGCTTCAGGCTCTGATATTGCTATTGAAAATGCCGGCTTTATCCTAATGAAATCAGACCTGCAACATATTTTAAGTGCAATAAAATTGTCGAAAGCTACAATACGTATAATCAGGCAGAATTTATTCTGGGCATTTATTTACAACATCATTGCTATTCCTATTGCTGCAGGTGTGTTGTTTCCGGCATTTGGATTTATGCTAAACCCAATGATTGCCGGTGGTGCAATGGCGTTCAGTTCTGTCTCGGTGGTATCGAACAGTTTGCGGTTAAAAAAAATCAGGCTTAAATGACTATTTAACTGCGGCAAACGATGCTTCTTCCCGCATGGCTAACGCACCGTAAAGCCTCCGGCGCGGCGGAAGGGGAAGTACCGGAGATGGTGTTTAGCACAGACCGGATAGCGCAAGCTTGTGCGAAGAGTGCATGTTGTATTCTTCGTTTGTGGTGTACTTTTGCTTTTGTACAAATGAAATATTCACCCAATTCAAAATTCAGTATTATGTAAGTTGGAGTTACAACAGAATTATCTTTCTCTGTGCATAAGCATTTCTGCCACCGACCGGAGATATTCCTTTGTCCTTGCTCCGGAATTTACGCTTTCGAGGCATTGTAAGGCATTATCGTAATAACATTTTATCTTCCCGGCAGTATATTTCTGTATGTTCAGTTTATGATATAATCCGGTTATTGTTTTTATTTTTTCAGCATGACCGGAGTACTTATTACTTAAGGTTTGTTTAAGTTCAGCAAGGTCATTATCACGAGCAACAGAAAGTGCCTTTATCATCAGGTAGGTTTTTTTATTGGCAATAATATCCGCTCCTATTGGTTTTCCGAAAACTTCAGAATTGCCGAATACATCGAGTAAATCGTCCTGTAACTGAAATGCCAGCCCCAGGTTTTTCCCGAAATCATATAATGTGTTTGCTTCCTGAGTTTTTGCTCCTCCTAATATCGCTCCCGTCTTTAAACTGGTTGCAATCAGTACTGCAGTTTTCAGTTCAATCATCTTCAGGTAATCTGCTTCGCTAACATCCTGTAATGTTTCAAAATTCATATCGTATTGCTGGCCTTCACAGACTTTAAGTGCTGATTGTGAAAAAGTTTCAAGTACGGATGTTAAAAATTCTGCCCTGCATTTTGAAATATAGTGGTAAGCAATTATTGCCATTGCATCACCGGAAAGAATTGCCACATTTTCATTCCATTTAGTATGAACTGTCGGATTATTCCTACGCATCGGTGATTTATCCATTATATCATCATGCAGCAGGGTGAAATTGTGAAAGAACTCAATTCCCAATGCAGGGTAAACGGCCGATTCAATATCATCAGAAAAGAGATTGAACGACATGAGTACCAATGAGGGACGCAATCGCTTTCCCCCGGATGACATTATGTATTCAACAGGCAGATATAGTTCTTCAGGTTTCTTTTTCAACAATTCAACTTCCCTGAGTAAAGCTGTATTGAAAATTTCCTGACATTGCTGAAGGGTGAACATGGCAAAAACCTTAAATCCGTTGAAGAAGATATGAGATATAAGTGGAAATATGGCGGTTTTTTTTGGCCTCGTATATATCTTCAATAGGAATCATAAGGCCGGTATCTTCCATATTTTCAAAAAACGGATTGACAGTAGTTCCAAAAGTCCTCATCATTGAGGAAGTATTAATATATGTGTTTACCAATGGTGGTATTTTTTCCTTCAAAGTCCTGACTTCACGTGACAGTATACGGTAGTTGTCCCTGAAGTTTCTTCCTGTGAAAACCTTATTAAGAACATCCTGTGAAGTATCAAGAGTGACCGGGTTCTTTGCCCAGACAAGGTTTTCGGTATCGGGGAAGAATTTCCGGAGAAAAAAAAGTATCATATCCCTTGCTTCCCGGTTGTAGCCTGTATAAATGGAGACCTGTCCGATAAAATATCTTGTATCGGGGTGTTTTACTACTAATGCTCCAAGGCCGTCCCACAGGTTATCGAGTACAAAAAGGTTTTTATAATCAACGCGTGAAGATTGGTAAGCAGGTTGAATAAATGATCTTCCCAATTCAATTGAATATGGGAGGTAATTTATTTTAAAATTTTCAGAAAAATCAAACAGCCTGGCTGTTCCGATTATTATTTCCCCGTTTTCATCAACTGCTGCATCCCTGCAAACAATGTACCTGTAGCCACCGAGGATTTCCTTATCTTTTGGATCCCAAACTATTAGCTGGTTGTATGGTTTTTCTGAGGTATCAAAACTGTCGACATCACAATCTTTACCTGTACCACTGCCTGCTTCACGATAGGATAATTCACGCAATCTTCCTATCTCACGCATGGTATTGGGTGAATCGTGAGCAGTAACCGAGTATACGATTTTCCTGTTTTTATTGGTAAAGCGTACAATCTTATCTTCGGTGAGTTCTGCTACAATCAGGTTTTTTTGTACAGGTAAAATAACCGGGTTCATTATTTTAGTTTCTGTTTCACTTCTACTTCAGTAAAACCTTCGATAAAATCTCCTACTTTGATATCATTAAAATTATTTATGCTTATTCCACATTCATAGCCGCTCAGTACCTCCTTCACATCTTCCTTGAACCGTTTCAGGGAGCTGATATCGCCGGTGAAAACCACGATGCCGTCTCTAATCAGTCTTACTTTCACACTACGTGGAATCTTACCTTCTTTTACTATGCAGCCGGCAACAGTACCAACTTTAGTAATTTTAAACAAATCACGGACTTCGGCCGATCCTGTAATTTCTTCTTTTACTATGGGTGATAACATTCCTTCCATAGCATCTTTCATCTCATTTATTGCATTGTAAATGATCGAATACAATCGTATTTCGATTTGCTCTTTTTCCGCAATTTTACGGGCATTCAATGAAGGACGAACCTGGAAGCCAATGATAATTGCATTAGAAGCAGATGCAAGCATAACATCTGATTCAGATATCTGGCCTACAGCTTTATGTATTACATTGATCTGGACCTGCTCATTTGAAAGTTTAATAATTGAATCACTGAGTGCTTCAATTGAACCATCCACATCTCCTTTAACAATAACATTAATTTCATGGAAATTGCCAAGTGCAAGACGTCTGCCGATTTCATCCAGGGTAATATGCTTCTGGGTACGGATACCCTGTTCACGTAAAAGCTGCTGGCGTTTATTGGCAATCTCGCGGGCATCGCGCTCACTTTCCATAACACTGAATTTATCACCTGCCTGGGGCGCCCCACTTAATCCTAAAATCAGGGCAGGCGAAGAAGGGCCTGCTTCAGCGATTTTCTTTCCCCTTTCGTTTTGCATTGCTTTTACATTTCCCGAGTAACTGCCGGCAAGTATAATATCGCCAACACGTAATGTGCCTGTTTCAACCAGAATAGTAGCAATATAACCTCGTCCTTTATCGAGTGATGATTCAATTATTGTTCCCTTTGCAAGCCTGTCGGGATTAGCCTTTAAATCACGAATATCGGCCTCGAGAAGTACCTTTTCCAGCAATAAATCAATGTTTTTACCTTTTTTAGCTGAAATATCCTGTGACTGGTATTTTCCTCCCCAATCCTCAACCAGGAAATTCATTCCTGCCAGTGCTTCTTTAATTTTTTCGGGATTTGCACCCGGCTTATCAATTTTATTAATTGCAAAAACAATAGGTACCCCGGCTGCCTGTGCATGATTAATTGCTTCGATGGTCTGGGGCATAATATTATCATCTGCGGCAATTACAATAATTGCAATATCGGTAACTTTTGCCCCGCGGGCACGCATCGCTGTAAAGGCTTCGTGACCCGGAGTATCAAGAAAAGTTATTATACGGCCGTTTGTCAGATTCACGCTGTAAGCACCTATATGTTGTGTAATGCCTCCCGCTTCTCCGGCAATAACATTTGTCTTCCTAATATAGTCAAGTAACGAGGTCTTACCATGATCCACATGTCCCATAACCGTAACAATAGGAGGACGGGGTTTCAGAGACTCTTCCGAATCAACATCCACTTCAACTGTTTCCTGAATCTCAATACTGGTGAACTCAACATGATAACCAAACTCATCAGCAACGAGAGTCATTGTCTCAGCATCTAACCGCTGGTTGATTGAAACGAACAATCCCAGGCTCATACAGGCGCCTATTACCTGGTTTACCGGGGTATTCATCATAGAAGCCAGTTCATTCACTGTAACAAATTCTGTTACTTTCAGAATATTCTTTTCCTGTTCTACCTTTTCGATTTCTTCAGCCTGTCGCTGCTTGAAATCCTCACGTTTCTGCTTTCTGAACTTTGATGATTTTGTTTTTCCTTTTGTAAGCCTTGCAAGAGTATCTTTTACCTGCTGTGCCACTTCTTCTTCTGATACCTCTTTCTTGAAAAACCTTTTCTTTTTGTCGGGAAACTTCTTGTCTGCAACAGGCGGTTTCTGAACTGTACTTACGTTCTGATCAATGTTGACCTGACCTTTCTTAATCCTTTTTCTTTTCTTTTTATCATGGAATTTATTGCCGGTAGTATCAGTTTCTGTCTTTTTGATTCCTGCAGCAGCTCTTTCGGATTCTGCACCAGCAGGTTTATGTGCAACCTTTTGTGTTTCTTTCCTGGCTTTTTGTCTTTCCAGTTCCCTTTCTTTTCTTTCTAATTCCTTTTCCTTCTTGCTTTTGCGGTCAGGCCGTGTTTTTTGATTCAATGACTCAAGGTCAATACGACCGACAACTTTAACTTCAGCATCTCCAACACGCCCTGATTCAATTTTGATGATCTCTTCTTTTATTTCCGGCAGTTCGGTCGTTTCAATAATTCCGGGAATAACTTCTGAAACCGGTTCTTCCGTTATCTCAACAGGAGGAGGCGGTTGAGGTTCAACGACCTCTTCCTTTTTCTCAACCTGAACTTCCGGAATTTCTTTAACAGCCTTTGCTTTTACAGTTTTTACCTTTGGTTCATCAGGCTTTTCAACAGCTGAAATTTCCTGAGTTTCCGGGACTATTACTTCAGGTTCAATATGTTTTTTAATTACCGGCTCAACCGGTTTAACTTTTCGCTTTATGACTTTTTTAGGCTTCTCTGTTTTTTCAGGTTCCGGCTTTACCGGTTCTGGTTTTACCGGTTCTTTTGGCAACGATACTTTTTTCTTTTTATCCGGTTTAGCTGCCCTTTCGATGATTTCGGCATCGTGTTCCTCTTTTACCCTGGTTTTGATGCTATGAATAAAATCATCTTTATCAATTATTGATGAATCTTCATATACAACTTCTTCTTCAGCCTCCTTGTCAACGAATTTATCTTCGAGTGTTATGGTTTCCTTTTTTATCTGGCTTTTTTTAAGAATAATCTCTTCCTTTTCTTTTTTTGCACTCAGATCGGTAGAGTATTCTTTTACCAATATTTCATAATATTCAGAAGGTACTTTATTATTTGGGTTAAGATCAATATCAAGCCCTTTCTTCTTAAGGAAATCAACAATGGTAGGAACACCAACATTGAATTCCTTAGCAATTTTTATTAACCGTATTGCTTTTTCGACAGTGGACATATTATGTTTTGATTCTCAGAACTATGCTAAAAGATTTAATTTATGATACAAATTACTATTTTTATATTTTAATAATCATATTATAATCAGCTTTATGCATCAAATTCTGATGCAAGAATTCGTCTTACTTCATTTATAGTTTCTTCTTCAAGGTCAGTCCTTTTAACAAGGTCTTCAACACTTAATTCAAGTACACTCTTTGCAGTGTCACATCCGATTGCCTTTAATTCATCAATGACCCAATCTTCTATTTCATCAGCAAATTCTTCAATGTCAACATCCTCTTCATCTTTATCGACTATATCACGATATACATCAATTTCGTATCCGGTAAGCTGACTTGCAAGTTTAATGTTGAGTCCGCCTTTACCAATAGCCAGTGAAACCTGATCGGGTTTAAGATAAACTTCTGCCTTTTTTTCACTCTCTGATAAAGAAATCGAACTGATTTTAGCAGGGCTTAAAGCACGGCCAATATAAAGCTGTAAATTAGTGGTAAAATTTATTACATCGATATTTTCGTTCCTCAATTCCCTAACAATTCCATGTATTCTTGATCCTTTCATGCCCACACATGCACCCACAGGATCAACTCTTTCATCGTACGATTCTACTGCAATTTTTGCCCTCTCGCCAGGGATTCTCACAATCTTTTTAATAGTTATCAATCCATCAAAAATTTCAGGCACTTCAAGTTCAAACAATCTTTCAAGAAATGCCGGTGATGTACGGGATAAAATGATATGAGGAGTGTTATTACGCATTTCCACCTTAATCACCACAGCCCTGAGTGAGTCTCCTTTACGGAAATAATCGGTAGGAATCTGTTCGGATTTGGGAAGAATCAGTTCATTACCTTCATCGTCAAGGATAAGAATTTCTTTTTTCCAGACCTGATATACTTCACCAATGACAATTTCACCAATACGGTCACAGTATTTGGTATAAACATTATCTTTTTCGAGTTCAAGGATACGTGAAGTAAGATTTTGACGTAAAGAGAGTACTGCACGCCTTCCAAAACTTTCGAGTTTTACTTCATCAGTCACGTCTTCTCCAACTTCATAATCTTCATCAATTTCCTGGGCTTCTGATAATCTAATCTGCAGGTTTTCGTCAACAAGTTCGCTGTCTTCAACAACTGCCCTGTTCCTCCAGATCTCAAAATTCCCCTTATCAATGTTAATGATGATGTCAAAATTCTGGTCTGTTCCATATTTCTTAAGAAGTAACCCCCTGAATACGTCTTCAAAGACACTCATCATAGTTGCCCTGTCAATATTTTTCAGTTCTTTAAACTCTGAAAAAATTTCAGCTAAGTTGGTTGCCATTATTCAAAAATTTCTTATTTAAACGACAAAATGGTTTTCGTCGATTTAACTTCTTTTAGATCAATAATTTTTTTTGTAATCACTTGACTTTTATCTGCTCCTGAATTATTTTTGTTATTCACTTTACTGTTATATGCGATTTCAATATTATCATCATTCACCTGTTCAAGTCTTGCCTTTTGTTTTGACCCGTCAGTTAATACAATTTCTATTTCCCTGCCAATATTTTTCCGGTATTGCTGCATTACTTTAAATGGACTGGTTAGGCCCGGAGATGAAACCTGAAGTTCAAAATCATTTTCTTTACCCTCCAGGTTACTATGAATATAACGGCTTAGTTTTGCACAATCTTCCACTGAAACTCCGGTATCACTGTCGATAAATACCTGAACCAATCCGGTTGGTTTTACCAGAATATCAACAAGGAAAATGCTGCTGCCGGCTATTCCCCTTTCAACAATTTCAAGTATTAAATTACTGTTTATCATAATATTGGGTAACAAAATAGGGGACAATGTCCCCTATAATTTTCTCCCCTCAGATCGCCCGCAAAATTAACAATATTATATAAATAAAAAAATTATTTTATTGAAAATTAATATATTTATAAAAACAAAACACATTTCAGCATGTATGTTTGTTACTTTCGGAAAAAGACAGCAGCCCGCAGACCAGATATTGTTTATATTTGCATTAAAATCAAATTCTTAAAAATTGAATCAGACAACAAGGAACAATCGAAAAATTATTAATGATCCGGTTCATGGATTTATTAATATTCAATCAGGGATAATCTTTAACCTGATTGAGCATAAATATTTTCAAAGGCTACGCCGGATCAAGCAATTGGGCCTTACCGATTTTGTATACCCAGGTGCCTGTCATACCCGGTTTCAGCACGCGATCGGGGCAATGTACCTTATGGAACTGGCAATAGATGTTTTGCGCTCAAAAGGTAATATTATTACCAATGATGAGGCAACTGCCGTTTCAATTGCAATTATGCTACATGACATAGGCCACGGGCCATTTTCACATGCACTTGAACATTCATTGGTCAGTGAAATTAATCATGAGGAATTGTCTCTTATTTTAATGAAATATTTAAACGATGAATTTAATGGCAGATTAACGCTGGTAATTGATATTTTCCTGGATAAATATCACAAACATTTTTTACATCAACTGGTTTCAAGCCAATTAGATATGGACAGGCTGGATTATTTACGGCGCGACAGCTTTTATACAGGAGTAATTGAAGGGGCTGTAGGATCCGACCGTATTATTAAAATGCTCAATGTTGTTGACGACCAGCTTATAGTCGAAGAAAAGGGAATATACTCGATAGAAAAGTTTCTGATTGCAAGGCGGTTGATGTACTGGCAGGTGTACCTGCATAAAACGGTTATCTCGGCCGAGCAGTTGCTTGTAAACATCCTGCTGAGAGCAAAAGAACTTGCTGAAAAGAAAGTTGAAATCTTTGCATCCGAGCCATTAAAATATTTCCTGTGCCATAAAATCACGAAAAGAGATTTTATGCATTCAGGGAATAAACAAGTTCGTGCTATAGAGTATTTTGCACAGCTTGATGATTATGATATTATTACGGCAATAAAATCATGGGCATTTCACCCTGATAAAACAATATCACTGCTATGCCAATTTCTTATTAACAGAAAACTATTTAAAATTGAAATGCAGTATATTCCATTTAAAACCGGTGAAATTAAACACCTTTACAGGAAGGTCGGTAAATTATTGAACATTGATGCTGAAAACGTTAAATATTTTGCAGGTACTGATTCAATAAGCAATTTTGCATATGACCCTCAGGATTATAATATTAATATTTTGTACAAAAACGGCGAACTTGCAGATATTTCAGAAGCTTCAGACATGCTTAACACAGAGGTATTATCTAAAACCGTAAGGAAATTTTTTATATATTTCCCAAAAACACTAATCCGCTGATTTGCAGTACTATAACAAACGCATTTTCAAATTTTTATAACTTCTTTATATAGTGTTAAATATTATTAACTTTGCGCAAATTATTTTAATATGGAATTTACGGCAAAATATATTGCGGAATATCTGAATGGTGAGATTGAAGGACGGGAAGACCTCACTGTTTATGATGTTTCGCGTATTGAGGATGGTAAACCCGGAACTCTTACTTTTTTAGCTAATAATCAATACAGTAAATATATTTATACAACAAATGCTTCAATTGTAATTGTAAATAATGATTTTGTTCCTGAAAAAGCAGTTAAACCTACTTTAATACGTGTAAAAGAAGCCTACCAGGCTTTTGCTTCTTTATTAGAACTTTATAACAAAAATGATTTTACAAAAGTCGGCGTTGAAGAATTTTGTTTTGTCGATAAATCAGCAAAATTGGGAGAGAAAGTTTATGTAGGTTCATTTTCTTATATCTGCGAAAACGTCATTATCGGAAGTAATGTTAAAATACTTCCGCATGTTTACATTGGTAAGGATGTAGAAATTAAAGACAATACAAAAATATATCCCGGTGTTAAGATTTACAATGATTGTAAAATTGGCTCAGGTTGTATTATACATGCAGGCACAGTTATAGGAAGCGATGGCTTTGGTTTTGCACCCACCTCAGATCACGACTTCATGAAAATTCCCCAGTTAGGAAATGTAATTATTGAAGATAATGTTGAAATAGGAGCTAATGCTTCTATTGACAGGGCAACTATGGGATCTACCATTATAAGGAAAGGAGTTAAACTTGATAACCTGATTCAGGTTGCTCATAATGTTGAAATAGGCGAGAATACTGTTATCTCTGCACAGGCAGGTATTTCCGGCTCTTCAAAAATCGGAAAGAATTGTATGCTGGGAGGACAGGTTGGCGTTGCCGGACACTTACAGATTGCTGACGGTGTAAAGATTGGAGCCCAGGCAGGTATTCTTTCTGATATTAAACCAAAAGGCACAACATTGCTGGGTTCACCAGCTATCAATATTAAAGATTATCACAGGTCGTATATTTATTTTAAAAGATTACCCGAATTATCGAAGAATATTGATATGCTGACCAAAGAAATTGAGGAACTGAAAAAGAAATTGAACTGTTAAGCATTTCGTTAATAACAAATTATTTTCCTGCATATTATGTTATGAAAGCTTTATTCAATAATCCTGTCGAATAAGTAATTTTTTGTTGAATTTAAAAAATATGACCGAATACCAGAAAACAATTAGCCAGTCTTTCACAATTACAGGAAAGGGTTTACATACAGGCCTCATGGTTGATATGACCTTCAAGCCTGCACCTGTAAATTATGGATATAAATTCTGCCGTGTCGATCTGAAAGGTTCACCATTAATTCACGCTGTTGCCGAAAATGTATTTGATACATCACGTGGCACAACTCTTCAGGAAAACGGAGTAAAAGTTATTACCGTGGAGCATGCTCTTGCTGCCCTATATGGAATGGAAATTGAT
>Ga0247841_10010903_pt1 | contig 12242 bp, 12 predicted proteins | sample LaCruzMarch2015__2_FD_192410 | JGI IMG/M metagenome (GOLD analysis project Ga0247841, IMG submission 192410) | Freshwater microbial communities from meromictic Lake La Cruz, Castile-La Mancha, Spain - LaCruzMarch2015_18m | ecosystem: Environmental > Aquatic > Freshwater > Lake | place: Spain... | reverse complement strand
TGTCTGACTTTTACAGCTGTATTATAATAAGCATCATGATAACCATGAGATAATATATATGTCCCGAGTAAAATACGACGACGAACTTCTTTACCAAAACCCTTTCCTCGACTTTTTGCATAAACATCAAAAAGTTTTGAAGCATCATCAGATAGTCCATAGCGAATACCATCATAACGAGCTAAATTACTAGAAACTTCAGCAGGCATGATGATATAGTACACAGCCAAAGAATATTTAATTGATGGTAAATCTATATCAACCAACTCATAGCCAGATTTTTTTAATTTTTCACAACTTTCTTCAAAATTTTTTAGCACTTCACTATCAATTCCTCCCCCTTTTAAAAACTCTCTTGGAACTCCAATTCTTTTTCTCATTGGTTTATTTTTTATTGTTCTCATTTCATTTGGAATTGAGGTACTATCTTTAGGGTCATAACCAGTCATAGCGTTGAAAAGAATTTCTACGTCTTTTACATTTTTCCCCATCGGTCCAACTTGGTCTAGAGACGAGCCCATAGCTATAATTCCAGAACGAGAAACTGACCCATAGGTTGGTTTTAGCCCGACAAGTCCACAAAAAGATGACGGCTGTCTAACAGAGCCACAAGTCTCAGTCCCAAGGGCAACTAAAGCCATATCTCCTGCTACAGACGCTGCAGGCCCACCCGATGACCCTCCTGGGACACGAGTTAAATCTAGAGGATTTCTGGTCACTCCATAAGCACTTGTTTCAGTTGAAGAACCCATGGCAAATTCATCCATATTGGTTCGTCCAATAAAAACAACTCCTTGCTCTTTTAATTTTTTTACAACAAAGGAATCATAAGTTGCTGTATAATTTTCCAATATTTTTGATGACGCTGAAGCAATATGTCCTTCAAACAAAATATTATCTTTTAAAGATATAGGGATACCAGTAAGAACTGTCGCCGTACCATCCTTAAACATTTCTTCAGCTTTTTTTACTTGAACATCTATATCACTATATATCTCTAAATAGGAATTGATTTCTTTATTTTTTTCTTTTATAACATCCAAATATGCATTTACTAAATCAGTAACATTAAAAACACCTGCTTTTAATGACTCGTGGGCACGTTCAATTGTAAGATTTTTTAAATCAATCATAATATTTGTTTAACTTTAAGGAATCCATCTTGTGTATCGGGCATTTCTGCCATAATTTTATCTTTATATTCCCCACGATTATTTGTGACTACGTCATCACGCATTACGTTGTGTAAAAAATAATTTTCAGAATTTTTTGATTCTAATTCAATATTTTTGACTTTAGACACTTCTTGAACCTGTCCAACATACGCCAAAATAGAATCAAAGCTTTTTGCGACTTCTATCATCTCCTCTTCGCTCATATCTATACGAGCTAAATCTGCCAATTTTTTAATATCTTCTATCTTCATCCGGTTAGTGAAAAATGACATTATGATTTCATTATTTTTCTATTAAATTTTAATAATTGCCCAGAAAACTCAATTACAATTTTATTCTATTATCCCGTTTATAAAACAATGTCATTTTCTACTACGGGATTCATAGGCTTAGAATAACATATTCTAAGCTTTTTTAAAATTAAAACTTATCTTCAATAAATCCACCCCTGTATATTTATTGAAAATAGATTTTAGCATGATATTTATATACGTTGTGATTCTTTAATATTTTTGTTTTTAATTTATATCCATTTCCATGTTTCAGCATTCCTAAATAAGAAATAAGGACTTCTTTTTTAGAATTTTTCTGTATATTTCTAAACATTCTTCTTTTTGTTGAAGTTCGTAAAACTCTATATTGAGAAAAGTGTACCCACCCTAGGAAATTAACACCAGAGAAAAGAGTTTTGATAAAAATTTTGTCGGGGTGTAGATAAAGTTTAAGATTATGATTTAAGAATTCCGAAATTAGAGTTATAAGATTTTCAAGATACAGTTTATCTTCTGAAAAGATGACAAAATCATCTGCGTATCTGATATAGTATTTAACCCTTAATTCTCTTTTAACAAACTGATCAAATTCATTCATATAAATATTTACTAGAAGCTGACTAGTTAAATTACCTAGAGGTAAACCGCAATACTCAAATTCAGCGATAGCAGAGTTTGAGTATTGATGATTTTGCTTAGTATAAAAACTATCAATAGTTTGACTCAGGAGCCAGAGAATATCTTTGTCTTTGATATGTTTTTCTAAAATACATTTTAAAATTCTGTGGTCAATATTCGCAAAGAATTTTCTAATATCACATTTTAAAACCCAACAAATTTTTGTATTATTCTTTGATACTTTCCTTGAAAAAATTTCAAATCTTTTAATAGCTTTATGTGTTCCTTTATCTATCCGACAAGAATATGAGTCATATATGAATTTCTTATCAAAATATGGATATAATACCCTATAAATTGCATGGTGAAGTAATCTATCCCTGACACTTGCTTTGTGGATATCTCTTGGCTTCGGGTCGTTGATTTTGAAAGCTTTATATTCTCCATGCCTATATGTTTTATTCTTTAAATCATTATGCAATCTAAAAATATTATCAGACAATTTTAAAGTAAATAAAGCAGTATCTACTCTGTTCTTTTTATTTCTTATAAATTCTCTCCAAGCTAAAAGTAAATTTTCTATGGATATGATAAAATCATAACCATGAATAGTACCCCCCCCCCGAACAATTCAAACCGCCTCGGTTATCAACCGAATTAAAGAGGCTTTTAGTGTTTGGTGTAATTTGATTGTTCCTCATATGCCACGGACTGCTAGATATACAACTGGGGCAAGGATTGAAAACCACTTTCTTGATTTACTTGAGCTCATTTACCAAGCATACTACGCTCCACTTGAAAATAAAAGTGATTTGATTATTAGGAGTATAAGTAAAAATGATTTGATTAAGTATTTACTTCAAATAGCATGGGAGAATAAATTACTCAAAGAAAGTCCATATCTAAAATTATCAGGGAAATTACAAGAAGTAGGCCGTATATTGGGAGGATGGAAAAATAGCATAGAAATAAAAATCTCTACAGAAAACAAAAACTCCCGAAAATAATTCGGGAGAAAACATGTAGTATCGGGGTAAAGGAAGACATTGCCTTCATTCCACGGATTATCGTAGTCAAAGTCGTTGGTATTCACGTTCCACTCGTCGTCATTCCAGTTCACGTTCACAGCCACAACCTTGTGTATTATGTCATCTGTATCTTCGGGTGTTGAGAGTTTACACAACATCCCTGTATAATTTTTCGGTATCTAAAATGCCTCAACATAGTACACCTACTGCATTTTATTTTTTAATAGATAAATGATAGCTACACTTGAATAAGTAATTTACCGATTCAATTCTGAACAAATCACTACCTTGATGCTTGTCTCTAAGTTGTACACCGAGAGATCTCCTGAACATCATCCGTATTATACAAAAATAGGCACAAGGGTCAAAGGATCCAAGTGCCTATAAATTAAGTGCCCAAATTTCTATGCAGAAACGGGGTAAAGGAAGACAATGCCTTCATTCCACGGATTACCGCAGTCAAAGTCGTTGGTACGCACGTCCCACTCGCCGTCAAACCAGCGCACGTCCACAGCCACAACCATGCCTGAAGCAAGTTTTACATGAAAGATGTAAATTTTATCTTTCCGTAATACATACTTTAAAAATTTTTTGCCGAGTTTTGGCTTCACAATTAAAAGATATAACATTGCCCAAAACTGGTCTTCTTCCGTTGAACTAGAATTAACATTGATTTTGATAGTTGTATCATTCATGTTTTTTGGTAAAACATATTCTTTTAAGTTGTTTTTACCAAATGCTCCGATTGATATTACCCTCGCTCGTGCCGGTGTCCATAACCAGTTTTTAAAGTTATCTCCATGATATTGAGGAACCAGTCCCTTTGCCCTGTGTTGGAAAACCTGTCCGACTACAAAACTTAAGGCTGAAGATTTTCTTTTAAGAACTTCTTCAATAAATACCTCTTTTTGCTGGTAGTTTGCTTTGAGAAAAGCTTCAAAGGCGTCAAAAAATTGCTCGTCGTTTTGGTTTATAGCGATATGAGCTTTCTTGCTATAATCTGTTTGTAGGCCGAACACTCTGTCCGGAGCTACGCCGATGGTTTTTTCACTCATCAGTTTTTGATTTAAAATTACAAAATTAAACTTGAATCATTTTTAAAGCCGACTCTTTACTTCTTTACATTATATCACAAATAGTCCTATTGTGTCAATATTTTCAAAAATTCTTCTTCTCTGAGAATTTTGACACCAAGAGTCTTGGCATCATCATATTTACTCCCTGGTTTATCCCCTGCCACTACATAATTAGTATTTACTGATACAGATGAAGCTACTTTTCCTCCATTTGAAATAATTTTTTTCTTGGCATCACCACGTGACATACTAGTAAGAGTCCCTGTCAAAACAAAAGTTTTACCAGCAAACTTTTTGCTATTCGTCTTTTCTTGATAAGGAGAAATTCCATTATTAATAAGTTTATCAATAAAATTTAAATTGGATTCATCTTTTAAATAAGAAACTATGCTTTTAGAAACAATTGGTCCAATGTTTTCTATATTATTTACTTCTACAATTTCAGCTTTTTTTAATTTATCAAGTGTCCCAAAATGATCAGCTAGATCCTGAGCAGTTTGTTCTCCAACATGGATTATGCCAAGAGCATAAATAAATCGCCAAAGTGGAATTTTTTTATGAGATTGAATAGAAGAGATAATATTATCTGCTGACTTTTCTCCAAAACGTTCAAGACCTGACAAATCAGCCTTTTCAAGGGTAAATAAATCGGCTGGATCACTTATTAGTCCTTCATCTTTTAATCTATCTAAAATTTTCGGACCAATTTCATAAATTTCAAATATGTTTACAAAATGTTGTAAACCCCGACTACTTCTTGCAGGACAATTTTTATTTGTGCAGTAAAAAGCGACGGAAGTATTTCTATTATCAGGGCTGGATTCGGAAAAAGTTCCTCTTCGCAAGGTCCTCGGATCTCCTCGCCTAATTTTTTGAGGAAGCTCAGCTAGACCATTGCTCATAGGACTTTTTCCGAATCCAGCTTTTTTCTCTACCTTTGAACCACACACCGGACAATTTTCAGGCATTTTAAACTTTTTCTCTTTTCCATTCCTCATTTTTGATAAGACTTCTACTACTTCAGGTATAACATCTCCCGCTTTTTGTATTACCACTGTGTCACCTATTCTAATATCTAAACGTTCTATCTGGTCCATGTTGTGAAGTGTCGCTTTTGATACAGTAGAACCTGCAACTAGTGTCGGATTGAAATGTGCTACTGGAGTAAGTACCCCAGTACGACCAACGCTAACGACGATGTTTTCTACAATAGTTGTAGCACGTTCTGCTGGATATTTGTAAGCAATTATCCCTCTTGGGTCTTTCCCTGTCACACCTAATTTTTCAAATATTTCCGTGTCATCTATATTTATAACCACTCCATCTATACCAAATGGTAGTCCATCTCTTTCTTTTGACATTCTTTCAATAAAATCAGGAATCTCTTCTATCTTTTTAATATTCTCTGCGTGTTTTTCTACTGTAAATCCTAATTTCTTTAATAATTCATGTTTTAAAGAGTGTTTCTTAAAATATTTTTGCCAATCACCATTATCTATTTGGGCAATCTCATAAGCAAAAAAATCTAAATGCCTTTCTTTGACAATTTTGGGGTCAAGTTGACGTAAACTCCCAGCAGCTGCATTTCGAGAATTTGCAAAAAGTGTTTTGCCTTCCTTTTCGTTTTGATTATTAAGTTTCTTTAATATGTTTTTATTTATTATTGCTTCTCCTCTTACTTCAATTTTGGTAGGATATGGAGAATTTAAAGTGAGAGGAATATTATCTATCATTTTTAAATTTGAAGTTATGTTCTCTCCAACCATTCCATCTCCCCTTGTAACACCTCTTACCAATTTACCATTCTCATAAATGAGGGATATGGCAAGTCCATCAAGTTTCAATTCGCAGTAAAAATCCAATTTAGTATTGGTGGAAAGTAATTTCAAGTTGCGTTTTTCCCAAGCAAATAGTTCCTCATTTGAGAAAACGTTACCAATTGAAAACATTTTTATTTCATGTTTTTCCTTTTCAAATTTATCGAGTGGTATACCTGCAACTCTAGACTCATTTGAATCCGGGTCATTAAATTCTGGATATTTCTCTAAAAGAGATGCTAGTTCTCTAGAGAGAGAATCATACATATCATCTGTGATATTTGGAGCATTTTCTACATGGTATAGAAACCTTAGTCGAGAAATCTCTTCCCGAAGTTTCTGTACCCGCCTAGACACGGCGAGGCCGGCTTGGTTTTTGGCTTTTGAATCATTCATCCCAGTACTAAAATTTTAATTTATAATTAATAATAATATCTTTATCTCATTTATTTATATATAAAATATTCTCAATCCACGTAATCTAAAATTTAGTACGGGACGAGTAAAGTAAATTACTATTCTTGATAACTAATTTCAATTTCACGTTCAACAGTTCTTAAATTAGTTACGTTACAAATATTATACCCTCTCGCCTGTATCGTGGTCTTTATAATATCAATACCTTCACCATCCTGACCTATAACTTCTTTTATAACATTAATTCTAAAACATGGGTCTGGTGAATCTTCATCATTAGGCAATATTGTATAGCTACCACCTACTCCGGGAGTAACAGTTAGATTGGCATTACCACAAATCCAACCACCTCCCATAGTGATAACACTTTCTGGTATTGTAGGATTTAAAGCTTCTACTCTATCTGCATACAAAGCACAATCAGTCGCTGTATCTGATTGATAAAAGGCTGTTTGAGAATCTTTTGCTAAAGAAGAAAGGATTAATTGTTTATAGGCAGTATTTGACAACCCAGCAGTAATCACTGAAATAGCACTTACAATTATTATTGTAAATAATATAGCATACCCTTTTTGATTTTTATTTTTTAGAAAAGTTTTATGCATATAGTATTTATTATTGCCATTTCATAAAGCTAGTCGTAAGTGACCTCAACATTGGCAGATTACCATTTAGCCAATCTATTGTAACTATTACATCAATTTCGTCTAGATTTATATTTTGTTTAATTACTATTTTTCTTCGAAAGTTGGTTTTTGTTTTATTATTATTACCAACTTGATCATCGGTAACATAAAAAGGTGTAGTATCGGCACTTTGGTCATAATAGAAATATGGACAACCTGAATCTATGGGACATTCTGTTGGAGTTATCACACCATTTGTCAGTACGTCAAAATAACACCCTCTTGGGTCCGAAGCAGGAATCGAACAACTATTGTATTTAGTAATAAAATCTGCCCATGGATCAGCACCTGTATTCCCAAGAAAAACATTGGTATCACGGTCATTTCTAATATAGTCTATTACTTCTTGTAAAAGATAATTCACTGTGATTTCATCTCTTGCATATCTAGCAGCAAATAAACTATTTGAAACAACCGTCATTAATCCGACAATGGTTGAAGTCAATATAAAAACAGCAAACATAGTTTCAACGAGCGTAAACCCCGACACCAAGTTTGGCATCGTTTTTTTATTGCTTTTCTTTAAGAAAGATTTAAAAAATATTTTGGTCATATTTTAATATTGTGTAAAAACATAATTAAAAAACTAAACAATAATGCCAAACTTGGTGTGGGGGTAAACCCGCCTTGCCGAATGCAAGCCGAGACAGGTCCTTTATTATTTTTTATTTTTTGATTAATCATCCCGTTAGAAGTAGATCGCGATCTAATATCACTGAGATCTTCTATTATTTTTTGTTGTATATTTGTATTCATGTTTTTTCTCTTCTAATATTGCGATCGCGACTTCTAACGGGATCATATTAATAATTGCGTTGCGAAGCCATTGTTTGAACAGCAAACGATGTAGGAACTCCTTTGACCATAACGGTTCCTTTAACTATTATATAAACACTCGCTTGTGTACCGTCATTATTTGCCGAACCTTTAACTATAAATTTTAATTTTTCTACATTAACATCAGGGGAAACAATGGAAACACAAGGGTTACCTTCACCGCAACGTACAATAGTATTTCCACTTCCTGTCTCTGATAGTTTGTATACAACTTTATTGAGAGCAGAAAGATTCTGTGGCTTAAAAGCTATTAAAGTACCACTCTTAATGACGTCAGTATAAGAACAATTTTGAGTTTGAGTTAAATCTTCTGTATCAATAGTTTCACCATAAGAAGCACAATAATAATTTGTTCCCATACGGATAGATCTTGTCATACTCTCCATCGCAAAATTAACGTTGTCCATCGCAAAACGTAAAGCTTTAGAACCTTTGGTAGCATCCAACATAATAAAAAGAGAGCTCATAGATGCAAGCATTATGACGACAAAGATAGAAGTAGCTACCATTAGCTCTATTAAAGTGAAGGCTCTATTTTTCTGTAGTTTTTTTATTTTCATCCCGTTAGAAGTAGATCGCGATACATTTATCTCGCAATTTTCTATTTTCTTTTGTTCAATATATTTTTTCATATTTTTATTTTATATTACAAACCGTGATCGCGACTTCTAACGGGATCATATATCAGATACACTTATTTGACCATTATTAGAAATGGTTATCGTCTTGTAGACAGGAACATCGGTATTAGTAGATATTTTAATTCTTATTCTAGAAATAACAGTACTGCAAGAACTGGTACTTTCACTTCTATAGCAAAAAGTAGGTTCTGGTGAAGGGCGTTTAAATAGTAAATCCACAGTCCCAGATGTTGTAATAGGGTCAACTTGATTATCTAGGTATATTGATTCTATAGTATCTGTACTTGTAATATTTAATAATTCAAGGCATTCATCTCCTAGACTAGGACTTCCACAAGTATTTGTAGAATTGTCATATTTACTATCTCCGTCCATATCAGTAAATAAAACAAATGATTTGTTGGAACCAGCGTGCAATGTTGAATTTGGGTCAGCGGTAAAATGGACACCATATCCAGGAGTAAAGATACCACCCGAACCACGAACACCAATAGCAAAACCTTGGGCTCGACGAACAGAAAGAGCAATATCATCAGCTAAATTCTGTATAGATAAAGATGAGCGGAATTTACCATAACTAAAAACAGTTATAGAGGAAATGACCATAAAAATAAAAATAACAACAGTAAGCTCGAGAAGAGTAACTCCTTTTGAATAATTACGTCGAGCGTGTTTAGAATTATATTTATTTTTGTGAAAGTTATTAAACATTACTTAAAAAATAAATTATTACATACTGAATAATCTAATCAAGGAAAAAACATCGAGATTAAATAAAAAAGTGACAAGCGTACTTATAATTAAGAATGGGGCGAACGGTATCTCTGTCTTCATGCTCATTTTACCAACTTTACCAATAAGTAAACTTTTAGAGAGAAGCATTAGTGATACACCAACGATTGTCCCAGTCCAAAACGACAATATAAGAGAGAAAATTCCTTGTGACATTCCTAGCATCCATCCGATACCAAGAACCAACTTTCCATCCCCTAACCCCATAAGTCGGCCTTTGGAGAAAAACCAGAGGAGGACAAAAGGTAAAGCAAGGATTGGTCCAGAGAGTAAATTGGAAAGAGTTGGAAGAGCAAAAAGGTGTCCATATGGAGAAAAATTTATAAAAATAGAGAATAAAGAGACGAGAATAAAAACAATAACTAATTTATCTGGAATAATCTTATGGCGTAAATCATAAACTGAGATAACTATCAGTAATGAGAATATAAAAACAAATAAAATTACAAAGAATATATATAACCAATAGGAAACATAAAGGAATGGTAAAAATTTAAATGCTACAAGTGCAAAAATAAGACCAGTAGACAGCTCAACGAGAGGGTATTGGTGAGATATCCTACTTGCACAACGGCGACATTTGCCAGATTGAATAAGGAAACTAAAAACAGGAATGAGTTCATACCATCTTAAGGTTTGATTGCAAGTCATACAAATAGACCTACCTCTTGTGATTGTCCTACCAGTGTTAAAACGATAGATAACTACATTTAAAAAACTCCCAATAATAGTCCCTAGTAAAAAGACGAAGATGAAGACAAAAATAAGTATATTCATAGTTATAGTATAACATCCTAGGGTGTTTTTTGGTAGAGAACAAAATCTATTATGGGGTAATATTATGAGCTAAAAATAAAAACACCTTCTGGTAAACTAAAAGGTGTTTTTATTTTATAGATTAACGACAAAAAGCAGCGGGACTACCCATATAATCAACAATGCTAGAAGTAGTGACTATTCCTTTTCTGGTATAATCAACACAATAGTAGTAAAGTAGCGGGTCATTTTTCTGACTCAGTGGAATTTGCGCTGCCCAACCAGAACCATCAAAAGAAACATTACATGCTACTGGACGAGAACCATCAGCTCCGTTAACATTTACTTGAGTAGTGGTATAACCATATATTTTACCTGCACTAAAAACCATACCATTGATACCCTTCGGAATTAAGTTATTAGAATCAATATCACAAACACCTGTATATGTACTACCAGTAGAATAATATAATTCAGCTTGAGTACGAGCTTGATTTAATTGAGATTTGACTGAAGAATCTTTATTTTTATTTCTAGCACTACCTAAAAACACAACAACAACTGTTGATAAAACACCAATGATTGCGACAACAACCAAGAGTTCAATAAGCGTAAACCCCGACACTAAGTTTGGCATCGTTTTTTTATTGCTTCTCTTTAAGAAAGATTTAAAAAATATTTTGTTCATATTTTAATTTTGTGTAAAAACATAATTAAAAAACTAAGCAATGATGCCAAACTTGGTGTGTGGGTAAACCCTGATTGCTTTTTATTTCTTGACATGATTAATTTTAAAATTAAAAACAAATTGTTGACCCTTATTAAAACTTACTTTCCTATTATATCATATAAATTAATCGAAGACACAATATTTTAATCATGCATTTATAGACTAATAACCAACTTCTAGACTGTCTCCTTTGGTCTTAATTGTTACAACAACAAATCCTTTTCGGGTCGTTGTAACAACATTTGAATTTGTCCTTACTCTGATAATCGTAGTATTAGTAGCCTTTTTGTAGTTAAATACATATTTATCCACACCTTTAATTGTTATCTTGGTTTCTAAATCGGTTAATTTTCCTTTTTTCTCCTGCCAGTCATAAAATACACTATTATTTGGAACTTTAGTTGTAATACCATTTCTGGTTATCTGGGTAAAAGTAAACCAAAGTTTAGTCGTAAGCTCTTTATATCTATTAATTGGAAAAGAAATAATAACATTATTTTTAATTTTTTTGTTGTGAGTAAATTTAAAATCAGTTGGAAATTCTTTGTATTTAATTATTGTTATATTACCACTAGCGTCTGTAAGAGTAGTAGAATTTCTTGTAGTAAGTATCGTTGGATTTTGGTCTAAGTTATCTTGTGCTGAAAAAATAACATCTTTATCATTTATATCAAACGTCATCTGTAATTCTGGGGAAGTTTTGTCTATGATAAAACTAATAGATTGTTCTATTTCATTATTACCAGATTTGTCAGTAGAGAAAAATTTAATTGTGTGTTGACCTTCTGTACTAATATTAATCGGAGCAGAGTAAGTTTGATATCCAACATCATCTAAATTATAATTGGTTTTTAGTATCCCAGAGGTTTCCAGTTCTTGTCCTGTGATTACTGGGTCAAAGACTGAAATATCTATGCTTACATCACCACGATAAAAACCAGATTGACCCTCAGGACCAGTAATTATTGGGGTTGAAATCGGAGAAATTAAATCTTGAGATTGGTCGGAGTCAACAACTGAAGAAGGTTGAATAGTTTGGTCTGTTGTACCATCCCCATTGTTATCTAAAGATAATGTAGTTATGCCACCACTAAGATTTACTTGACCAGTTAAGGATGTAGTAACTGGAATATTTGAAAAGACTTCGGTTTGAGTAATGTCATCCCCTGAAATATCTTCATTACTCAAAGTAAATGTTCCATTACCTGTCCCTTTTAAATTAATAGTATAGGTTTGACCTTCATCGTCAGGTAAATACACAAACTTATGCTCCCCCATTATTTCAAAACTAGCATTTGGGATATTATTCTCAATCGCTCCTGAAACCAATCCAGCATGATTACCATCTTGATCTGTAATATCAATATCCACAGGGCTTTTCATCTCCAAAAAATCAC
>Ga0247841_10010902_pt1 | contig 12246 bp, 17 predicted proteins | sample LaCruzMarch2015__2_FD_192410 | JGI IMG/M metagenome (GOLD analysis project Ga0247841, IMG submission 192410) | Freshwater microbial communities from meromictic Lake La Cruz, Castile-La Mancha, Spain - LaCruzMarch2015_18m | ecosystem: Environmental > Aquatic > Freshwater > Lake | place: Spain... | reverse complement strand
GTCGAACGCCGGTACCCAGTTCGACCCGCGTGTTGTAGAAACTTTTTTAAAAGTTATTGGAAAGAAGGATATACGCTCGATGCTGGATAGGGAGTTGTATGGACAATAAGAAGATATTTAGTTCTCCGCTTCATCTTAAGATAATAAAGTTCTTCCATGAGAACCAATCCTCTGTAGATACCCCGCGCGGGGTTGCAACATGGATAGGAGAGGATCGGGCCAAAGTAAAGACAGCGCTGGAAGACCTTGTAAAGAACAAGATACTGATAGCTGACCGGGCTACTTCTACTACGGGTTACGGCTATACGCGCGATACCTCTCTAATTTCCAAGATAAAGAAGATATTGTCATCTATAGGATGAGTGACTACCAGCGATCCTACCGTAAGCTTAATGATCTTCAAAAGAAAGCCGTAGATGCGACTGAAGGCCCTTTACTAATATTGGCCGGACCTGGCACGGGCAAGACAGAACTCCTTTCGGTGCGGGCGGGAGCCATCACCGCGAATAAGCGCGCCGAGCCGGAAAATATACTCATACTGACCTACACCAATTCCGCAAGCCAGACCATGAAAGAGCGCCTGGCGAAAGTTATGGGCGCCCCCGGCTATGATGTAGAAGTCTCGACATTTCACGGTTTTGCCAATTCCATATTACAGGAATCCGAAGAAGCGGCTAACTATGTGGGCGATAAGATACAGCTAGACGACGTTGAACGCATGCGCGTAATGGAATATATACTCAACAATACGAGCGGCCTGGAAGACATACGGCCGTTCGGCGCACCGTATACATACCTAAAAGAGATATTGAATACGATAAGTAAGCTTAAGAGGGATGGTATAAAGTCAGCCGACCTAAAGGGGTATCTAGCATCCAAAAAAAGTCTGTATCAGGAGATGGAGGAGAAGTATCAGAAAAGGCTCAAGGCATTCTCGATAGTATATGATAAATATGAAGAATTAAAAGAAGGCAAGGACCGTAATATATTCGATGAGCGCGGCAGGTACGATTTTGATGATATGATAATATACGCCACCCAGGCCCTATTAAAAGAGGAACCTCTTAAGAAAGAATATCAAAAGCAATACAAGTACGCGATGGTGGATGAATATCAGGACACCAACGGGTCGCAGCTGGAACTTTTGTTCGCTCTCTTCGACCAAAGATCCCCGAACCTCTGTTTTGTCGGGGATGACGATCAGTCGATATATCGTTTCCAGGGAGCAAGCGTTGATAACTTCACGCTTTTGGAAACACGATTCCCCGGGATAAAAACTATCAACCTCAAGGAAAATTACAGATCCTCTAAGGATTTGATAGATATCTCGCGCTCGGTAATAAACATGATACCTATTTCCGAGCGCGCCTGCGATAAACCCCTTGAAGCCACAAGAAGTTATCCCGGAAAACAGATCCTGTTCCGGGAATTCACTACTGAGAGGGAAGAGCTTCTCTTCCTCGTGGACAAAGTTAAAGAGTTAAAAGAGAGAACTCTGCAGGATAAAAGCGCCGACGAAGAAGATCGTAAACATCCATATAATGGCATTGCGGTACTCGTGCGCAAGAGAAAGGATATCCTTAAGGTCATAGATGCATTCTTGCAGGCGGGCATACCTTATGCTACCGACGGCAAAGAGGATATATCCGGGGAAAAACGCGTCAGGCAGATCCTGGATGCGCTGGAACTTGTAAATATAGATCCTTCGGACGTCGGCCTAAAAGACCTGGCGCTCTATAAGGTTATATCTTCGGATTATTTCCGCCTCGACCACTCCGACATACTGAAATTCTTAAACGCCGTCAATCTCATGAAGAAGACGGATCCGCACGTGACATTTCTCGGTGAGTTTCTTTCTTATGCCTCCGGCTCGAAACCCCTTGCGAAATTTTCTGGCGCAAAGAAGATGCATAAAACAGCCTGTGCGGTAAAGGAGCTTTTAAAAGACGCCGATACTAAGTCAGTTCATACCATATTGACAGAATTTTTAAAAAACTCCGGGCTATATAAGTATGTTCTTGAGTCCTACTCCGGCAAAGGTATATTGAGAATAAGACAGCTGCGCGCCCTGGGGTCATTCGTGAATATGGTCAAGTCAAGCGACCTGTCAAATCCATCGATAAGGCTTAAAGATTTTATGCTGGAGATGAGGACGCGCGAGGAGCACGGCCTTCCGGTGCAGGGAGACCTTGTAACGATGACGCAGGAGGGAGTCAGGATATATACGGCACATGGTTCAAAGGGACTGGAGTTCGGATCTGTTATAGTCCCGTTCTGCCTGCATAACAGGAATTGGCCGGCACGGGCGCTGCCTGAACGTATAAAACTTCCATCGGATCTCATGAAGACGAAGAGGGGTTCGGTCGAGAAGGAGAGGATAAAAGAACTGTCCCTGCAGGATGAAACGCGTTTATTTTATGTGGCTATGACTCGCGCAAAATCCGATCTCATATTTACGGCAAGTCCCACAGATAATAATATATCGAGCCTCTACCTTTCGAAATTGGATATAGAAAAGCAGTCGCCTGAGGCCGGCAGCCAGGAGGCCGAAGAGGCTGTGATCGAAAGATCTCTCGATACCACGGATCTTGAGGATCCGTTCATAGGCACCGAGGAGATCCTTAAGGATATGGTAGGTAATATGAGCCTGAATCCGACGCGGCTGAATACTTATCTTTATTGCAGGCGTAAATTCCTGTACAACGATGTTATAAGGCTTCCCGGGCCTAAGAAGAAGAGCCTTGCGTTCGGAAATTGCGTTCACAAAGCCCTGGAGGATACATATCGGGAGTACATGGACAAGAAGAAGTTCCCGCCGCTTGATTTCTTCCGGGACGCCTTTAAGCGTGAATTGAAATTCCAGGGGATGGATCGCGCTACAGAGCGTGAACTCTTAGAGAAGATGGAGAAGGTCGGAGCGTGGTTCAAAAAAGCTTCCAAGGCATCGGTGATGCCGCTTAGCCTGGAAAAAAAATTGCTGATAACCATAGGTGATAATATCGTATTCACGGGTAAATATGACAAGGTCGAGTGGTATGACGAAAAAAAGTCGATTGTTAAAATAATAGATTATAAGACCGGTAAACCCGACAAACATCTTAAGGCTATAGGAGAAGCAAGCAGCGTTGCGGATCCGGAATGTGACGGTTATTTACGGCAGCTGGTTTGTTACAGGTTATTATATGAACGGGATAAGAGTCAAGCTAAGGGCAGGCGCGTTGCCTCGGGCGAACTCGTCTTCATTGAGCCCGTATCTGAGGATATCAAGAAGCTTGGATATAAAAAAGGGGATTATGCCGTAAAATCAGTCGAGATTACCGATACCATGCTGAGAGAAGTAGAGGATCTGATAAAGACGTCTTGGGGCGAGATAAGACGTCTAAAATTCGAAAAATTGCCGCGGCGTGACGATGATAAGTGCGGTCATTGCGATTTTAACGCAATATGCTGGGGAGACGATAATGAATAAAATAATTATGGTGTTTTTGGTTATAGCTTTGCTCGTCATATCGGTATTTTTTGTATATCTTGCGATCCCGCGGGCAGCTATAGCTTTATTGGCAAAGACTTACGACTTGAATATATCTTACCGGAGCGTCAGCTTTACACCGTACATCGGCGCTAAGGATGCCGGAGGCTTCAAGGTTAATTTTATATTAAAGGATGTCCGGATATCCAGGAAGGGAGTTGCTGCCGGGGCTTATCAGAATCTGGAAACCCTGATCTCGGCGCCCTTTGACGGCTCTTTAAAATATAGCGAAATAAGAGGCGTTGTAAGGCCGCGTTTCGGACATATATTCATCGACAGTCTGGCTGCGGACGGAGGCGATATAAAGATCTTTCTTAAGGGCGAATTTTTTTATGCCGAAGACAGATCGGATCTCGACATAGAGATACAATTTTCGAAAGATCTCCTTAAGAAGGTCCCTCAGGAGCTTTCCGAAACCGTTCTCAAAGAATCACCGGATGGCTGGAAGAAACTTTTGATTAACCTTAAAGGCTCTTTTAAGTCTCCTGCAATAGAGGTAACTGGCAGGCTCTTTAAGCTTAGTATAAAGGAGATATCCGGAAGCTAAATTCAGCACCTCCTGTCGGGATTTGCATTTCCAATAACATTATGATATAATGAGCGACCATTATGGAAGAAGAGAGACCGCAAAAGGAACTATTTGAGTTTGAATCTCCTAAGAAGCGTTTTTCCGCCCTTGCCGGTATATTCCGGAAGGCCGGTATAGACGGTTCTGTGTTTGCGATCACGCTGAAGATAGACAAGCTTGTATTTATCTCCATTGCGGTCATAATGATGATGGTGGTGGTTTATGCCCTCGGTGTTGAGAGAGGCAGGTCTGTTGCGGCAAGGCCTTCCTCGGCGCCAGTGTCGCAGCAAACGGCTCCTGGAAAAACTGTTTCGGAAATAAAGCCCCAGCCCGCAAATATAGCGGCAGCAGCTGCAGTAAAACAGGTTATAAAGCCTTATACGATTGCAGTTGCTTCATTAAGCAAGAAAGAGACGGCGCTTGGGGAAGCCGCCAGGATGAGGGCTAACGGGTTCGATTCCTTTGTGGTATATAGTCAGCCTTATTATGTAGTCTGCGTCGGCGCGTTCGCCGACAAGACCAGCAGCGCATCCCAGAAGGAGCTTACAAGAGTGAAACGCTTTTGTAGGGATGCTTATTTCAAACAACGATAATAAAAGGGGGTAAGTCAAATGTCGCAACATCCAAGTCTGCGTTCATCGGACAATGATAAGAAGCAAAGGTCGGTTTTGAAGAGATATGAAAGGATCAGCCTTCTCAAGGAGAGGGAGAAGTGGAAAGCGGATGATTCGGTGTTCGGGCTTCCGAAAGTTAAGATAGTGAAATTTAAAGTTAAAAAAGAGAAGGCCGTTGTAGAGGCCGTTGAGGGTGAGGTTGCACCTGCTGCAGCCGGAGCAGCAACTAAAGCGGCGCCTGCGGCAAAAGAAGGTGCAGTAAAACCCGCAGCTGATGCTAAGAAGGATGCTAAGAAGGAAGCGAAGAAGTAGTACTAATTCTCGCGACTACTACGATGCGGAAGATACGTGTCAGGCTTAAAGATCGTTCCTACGATATTATAATAGGCCGGGGCTTGCTTAAACGCCTCGGCCTTTTTGTCAAAAGACTCAGGCTCGGCACAGACGCCATAGTCATTACCAATGCCGGGATCTTGCGGCTTTACGGCGCTTGCGTAAGGACGTCCTTCCGTAAGGCAGGGATAACAGTACATTTCGAGACGGTGCCGGACTCCGAGAAAGCTAAGTCTGTCGGTGTGATGATCGGGCTTCTGGACCGGATCTCCCGTTATGATAAGAACAAGAAGATATTCCTTGTTGCGTTAGGCGGGGGCGTAGTAGGGGATCTCACCGGTTTTGTAGCCGCTACCTATAAACGCGGTATACCATATGTACAGGTCCCGACCACGTTATTGGCCCAGGTTGATTCTGCTATTGGGGGAAAGACCGCTATCGATCTGTCTTGTGCGAAGAACCTCGCAGGAGCCATATACCAGCCTAAACTGGTCCTGTCGGATATAGATCTCCTAAAGTCGCTTCCTAAGAAAGAACTGAAGAACGGTTTAGCCGAGGTGATAAAATACGGTGTAATAAAGGACAGGGGCTTATTTTCTTTCGTAGAAAATAAGGTCGATAGAATACTAAGGCAGGATCCTGTCGCGCTGGAGCACATAGTGGAACGTTCAAGCGCTATAAAAAGGGATTTGGTAGAAAAGGATGAGTTTGACAAAAAAGGCATCCGGGCCGTCCTTAATTATGGCCACACGTTGGGGCACGCTATAGAAGCTGCTTCAGCATATTCCGGGCGTTATACTCACGGCGAAGCGGTTGCTATAGGGATGATTGCCGCGGCCGATATTGCTCTAAGGTCAGGGGTGGTGAGGAATATACCGGATATGATAAGGCTCGGCCGTCTTGTCTACTCATGCGGATTGCCGGTAAAGGCCAAAAAGATATCGCCGGCGGCGATATGGGCAGCACAGTTTCACGACAAGAAATATTCGGGGAAGAAAAATAAATTTGTACTGCCGATGGCCATAGGTAAGGCAGGCATATTTGAATGTGTCCCGGAAAATATATTAAAGTTATCGATAGCCGAGATGACAGGGAACCGGTCAAAAAAATAGGGAGCTCTTTCTATGGAATATAATTTGAGGCAATTTAAGCCCGAGGATTCAAAAGGGGTAAAAGACCTTATACTTACGATACTCACGCGAGAGTACCCGTTCGATCGTTCGGCCTATTCGGATTCCGATCTGGACAAGATAACCGAGACATACAGCGGAAATAAGGATTCTTTTTTTGTGGCAGAAGAAAACGGAGGAATAGTGGGCACTGTCGGTATAAAGGAAGATTCGTCGGAGGATGCGCTGCTGCGCAGGCTCTTTGTAGATCCCAAGCATCGAAAGAAGGGGTATGGTTCCCGGCTCCTTGAGATTGCAATAAAGTTCGCCAGGGAGAAGGGTTATAAGAGGATATTCTTCAGGTGCACGGACAGGATGGCTGCCGCAATGAAATTATGCATATCAAAAGGCTTTAAAGAGAAGGATTCTCTTGAGGTAAGCGGTTTTAAGATACACAGGCTGGAGCTCGGGCTCTGATGAAGACCTTCGCGACCGATATAAGGGTTCGCTACCAGGAGACCGACAACATGGGCGTGGTCTACTATGCTAACTATCTTGTCTGGTTTGAGGTGGCCAGGACCGAGTTCCTAAGGTCGATGGGTCTGGTATACCGGGATCTTGAGGACAAGGGTTACTATTTGATGGTGGCTTCGCTGTCCTGCCGCTACAGGTCACCGGTAAGATATGACGATATCGTCAGGGCGGAGACATGGATCGAAGAGATGAAGAATTCAAGCCTTAAATTCGGTTATAAGCTTTCCGTGAACGGAAAATCAGTAGCTACCGGGGACTCGGTCCATGTATTTACGAATAAAAGCGGCAAACCTGTAAGGATACCGGAAGAGATAAGATCACTTCCGGTCGATATTTAAAGCAACCTCGGAATCATTGTACTTCAATAGAACGCTGTCCTTCTTTATCTTTTCGACTTTGGCCCCATTTACCGTTTCACCTTCACCGACTATGATATTATTAATTATGGCCCTGGGGCCGTCGACAAGATACATTATCCCGTTCAGAACAAAACCTCCGAGGCTCTCTTTCCTGTGTAGAGGCGCCGCCGATTCTTCGCGGCGTTCTATTTTGGGCAGTATAGGCTCGATCTTCTTTGCGGGCAGAGGAACGTTTGCGGGCGATGAATAAGACACCTTTATCACTAACCCGGCAAGGATTATAAGAAGCACTGCCGTAATAACATAATAAACATACTTAGGTCCCAGCGTTTCTTTAACGGGGACCGGCTTATTTATTTCCGATATAACCGGCGGCTTCTCTTCGTGTTTCTCTTCGCGGGATCCTTCCGGTTTTTCGATTTTCTTCAGAGCTTCCTGTATTATGCTCATGTCACCGCCACGCCTTCCAGTTCGTTTATGCTCTTTTCTATGATCGGCAGCGTAACATCCCTGGTCTCCAGGACGTAAGCCGCAAGAAGCGACTTATCGCATATCATATTGATTATACGGGGGATCCCTCCCGAAAAAGAGAATATCTTTTCTATGGAATCAACAGGAAATCTTATATCGCCTTTTGATCCTGCCACTGCAAGGCGATGGTATATGTACTTTTCTACTTCGTCCTTTTCGAGCGGGGATATATGAAAACGCACTGCTATCCGCTGACGGAGCTGCTTCAACTCCTGCGAATCAAGCTTATTTTTTAGCTCGGGCTGGCCGACAAGCACTATCTGGAACAGTTTATCCTTATCGGTCTCCAGATTCGAAAGCATCCGTATCTCTTCAAGGACCCTCGTTTTTATATTCTGCGCCTCATCAATTATGAGAACCACGTTATTACCGTGGGACATTTCTTCGATAAGGAAATTATTCAACTGCTTGAAGAGCGAAACTTTATTCTTCCTCATGACGGGGATGCCGAAATCTTCAAGTATAGATTGCAATAGCTGAAGTTCCGGTAGGTTTGAGTTGAATATGAAGGCGGTCTTTGTATTCTTGTCGAGCCGGCTTAAGAGCGCCCTGCATAGCGTCGTCTTGCCGGCGCCGATCTCGCCAGTTATCTCCAGGAATCCTTTTTTCTCCTTTATTCCGTAGAGAAGATGAGAGAGGGCTTCATTGTGTACGCGGCTTAAGAAAAGAAAGTTCGGGTCGCTTGTGACGTTGAAGGGTCTTTCCTTTAGTCCGAAGAATTCGCGATACATGCCCCAGATTATACACCCGCATACGGCTCGCACGCAATCTAAAACTTTGCTAGCGGGACTTTTTTGCGCTTGCATTTTTATAGGGCGTTGTGTATACTAAACCTGCATTTGGAAACCATAACCGGGAGATATCTATATGTGGGACGGAATAAACAGAAGAAAATTTCCAAGGGCAAATTATAAGTGCCTCATATCCATTAAGAAGAGACTTACCTCTAAGACCATATCGACTCAGACCGAGAATGTCGGCGCGGGCGGTATCTGTGTCCTGGTAAATGAAGACCTGGGCCTTTTTCAGGGGGTGGATCTTGAGCTCTTCATAACTGAGGGCGATAATCCTCCGATAAAATGCGGCGGGACCGTAGTTTGGGTGGTCAAGAAGTCTTCAGCCAAAAAAGGGGAGCACGTATTCGATACAGGCATAGAATTTATAGATATAAGACCAGAGGATAGGGAGCACATAACCGAAGTAGTTGATACAATAATGAAGAATCACCGGCGTAAGTAGTCTGCCTGACCTTGACAAAGCTAGTTTTGTGTGTTATACTTTAACAAATTAAATGTGAAGGAGGTGAATCAAGATAATGAAGAATCTGATAAAGGGCATTATAATATGTGTAGCTATATTGATGATCGTTAATATAGCCACCGCGAGCTATGCTCAGGATATGGGCAAGAAGCTTTACAGAGGGTTAGCTAACGTAGTCACTGGATGGATCGAGCTTCCGAAGAACATATATGACACTAGCGTGGAGGATAACGCTTTGTCCGGAATGACCATCGGGTTGGCAAAGGGCGTTGGCATGACGATAGTCAGGACCGGCGCTGGAGTGTACGAAACAGTTACATTCCCGTTCCCGATACCGGAAGGTTATACCCCGGTTATTGAGCCAGAATACGTAATGCAGGCTAAAAAGTAAGACTTGTTCCCAGATAAGTTAGGGATAGCTGAAAATAAGGGGATAAAATAAAATTTATCCCCTTATTTTTTAGATTGCAATTCAAGCTTTTTTATATTATAATCATAAAAATAAGAGGTGAGAGTGACCGAGAGAAGAAAATTTTTACGCTTTGAAACCGCTCTGAATGCCCTTTGTGATATAGCTAAGGGGAAGTATAAGGCGTCTTCAAAGGTCAAAAATATATCTAAAGAAGGCGCTCTGGTTTTGCTGGAAAAGCCTCTCAGAGAAGGCGACGAGATAGATCTTTCGATGGATGTGCCGGGAGATAACGTCCCAATTTTCGCTTCATGCGAAGTAGCGTGGCAGAGAGCAAACTTGAAAGATGACCGGTATTACGAAACCGGGGTCCGTTTTAAACGTATAGACGGTGCGGACAAAGGAAGGCTATTGGAGTATATATACCTGCAATGGCTTAAATTGATCGATAAAGAATAGGACTGGAAACTTTTATGGCAGAAGAGAAGAAAGAAGAGATAAAAGAAGTAAAGCCGCAAGAGGCCGCAAAGGCAGCTCCCGAAGCGCAGGCTACTACGCCTGCTCCGGATGCCGCAAAACCGGCCGAGCCGAAAGCTGAAACTAAAGCCGAGGTTAAGAAGGAAAAGCCCTCAAATTGTGCAGGCTGTAAAAAATCGATAAAGAAAAAACGCTGGTATTACAGAGACGGTAAATACTATTGCTCCAAAAGGTGTTTCAAGTCGACTATTAAAAAAGAAGAAAAAGCCGAAGCGCCTAAAGCGTAAGCAAAACTAAAGAGTATAACATACCGCGATGCCCAAGCGAGAGTTTCCTCCAAGTGAAGCGCTCTATCCTGTTCCTGTCGTATTGGTAAGCTGTGTCGATAGATCCTCAAAAAAAGCGAACATAATCACGCTTGCCTGGTGCGGCGTCGTTTGCTCAAAACCCCCTATGCTCGGCATATCCATACGCCCGTCCAGGTTATCCCACAGACTTATCAAAGAGACCAAAGATTTTGTCGTGAATATCCCTTCTGTTAATATATTGAAAGAGGCCGACCTCTGCGGCGTGATATCCGGTAAAGATACTGATAAATTCCAGGCATGCTCATTCACCGCTTTGGCGTCTTCAAAAGTCAAATCACCCATTATAAAAGAATGCCCTGTAAATATTGAATGCGTCCTCAAAAATGTAATAAAGCTTGGAACCCACGATCTTTTTCTCGGTGAGGTCGTTGCCCTTCATGCGAATGATGATGTCTTGAAGCCAGACGGATCGATAGATTACGAAAAGACCATGCCGTTCGTATATACCCAAGGTGAATACCGCGAGCTCGGCAGGAAAGTGGGGCTCCATGGTTTCTCTAAAAAATAAGTCTGGCGGCGGGTCCAAACGGCACAATTCTGTAAAAACCCCGGAATACCGGTTCGTCGTGAGTGCATGCCTGGCAGGGATCGACTGCACATTTAAAGGCAAGAATAACCTATCCAAAAAAGTGCGGAAACTTTTCGAAGACGGTGCTGCAATAGCGATATGCCCTGAAGTTGCCGGAGGGCTCGGCGTACCGCGTGAAAGGTCCGAGATATTCCAGGGAGGAGGCTTTGAGGTATTGAATAACGAAGCCAAAGTATTGAGTTTTTCGGGCGAGGACAGGACTTTTTCCTATATACGCGGAGCGGCGAAGATAGCAGGCATAGTAAAACGTTTAGGTATAAAGCGAGCCATACTTAAATCAGATAGCCCGTCCTGCGGGTCGGGACGGATATATGACGGGACTTTTTCCGGAAGATTCAGACGCTCGGACGGTGTCTTAACCGCGATGCTGAAACGGGACGGTATCAAGATCTATAACGAGAAGGTAAGAAGATATGAGTAGTATAGTGTGGTACGCCCCTATAACGGGCAAAGATTCGGATTTAGTATCCCGCTGCCGCAAACTACGGCGCCTTATGGAGAGTAGCACTATCCTGGGGGATATTGAAAAAGACGATTTTACCTGTATAAAACTGCATTTCGGCGAAAAGGGAAATACCGGCCATATACGTCCGGAACTTGTGCGGGAGGTTGTTTCGGAAGTGTCAAAAAAAACCAAGAACGCTTTTTTATCGGATACCAATGTCCTGTACAAAAACAGCGCAAGAACAAATTCGGTCGATCATTTAAAGACCGCGTATGAGCATGGTTTTTCCATAGAGAAGACCGGTATTCCGGTGATAATATCCGACGGGCTTTTTGGAAGAGATTATACGGATATAATGATCGAAAAGAAGCATTTTAATGATGTGAAGATAGCTCGGGATATAGCGGCTTGCGACAAGATGGTAGTACTTACGCATGTTACCGGCCATATGTACACGGGTCTCGGAGGTGCTATAAAAAACCTCGGTATGGGATGCGCTTCCCGCCGCGGCAAGTATGAGCAGCATTCCGGTGCCATACCTACCGTAGAACAGGAGTTCTGTATAGCTTGCGGTTTATGCAAAGTCAGCTGCTCTGCCGGATGTATCGAGATCGAAAATGACAAAGCAAGGATAGCGCCTGATTTATGTATCGGGTGCGGGGAATGTGTAGTTGCTTGCAGAACAAACGCGATAAATATAAAGTGGAGCGAAAAACTTGAAAACCTCCAGGAGAAGATGGTAGAATATGCCTACGGAGCCGTAAAGGCGGTAAAGGGGAGCACAGTCTTTATTTCGTTTCTCTTAAAAGTTACAAAGAATTGCGACTGCATGGCTCTGGATGAAGCAGCTATAGTTGAGGACATTGGTATTCTGGCATCCTACGACCCGGTCGCTATAGATAAAGCGTCCGCGGACCTGATAAGCCAAAGAAGCGGTAAGGATGCGCTGAAAGAAGCTAATCCGGTAACGCGATGGAATGTTCAGATCGAGTATGCCAGGAATATAGGTCTGGGCGAAACAGCCTATACGATCAAGGAGATATAGAGAGTTGGCCGGCGATAGCTGTATATTCTGTAAGATAGCTTCCGGGGATGTGAAGGCGGACATAGTTTATGAGGAT
>Ga0247841_10010899_pt1 | contig 12246 bp, 22 predicted proteins | sample LaCruzMarch2015__2_FD_192410 | JGI IMG/M metagenome (GOLD analysis project Ga0247841, IMG submission 192410) | Freshwater microbial communities from meromictic Lake La Cruz, Castile-La Mancha, Spain - LaCruzMarch2015_18m | ecosystem: Environmental > Aquatic > Freshwater > Lake | place: Spain... | reverse complement strand
CCTTACGGCGGTAAAAGCCTCTCTTGAAGCCAAAGGATTGCCCGTGACTCTGACTACCTGATGAAAACCCTCCACTTCGTTTCTGGCTTTCCGCGCAGTTGCAGCACCTTGCTATGCAATCTGCTTGCCCAAAATCCGAGGGTTCACGCCACAGGTTCCAGTCCTCTGCATGAGATCGGCTACGTTGGCAGAAATGTTTTCAAGTGTGACGAGGCAAAGGGAATGGACCCCAAGGCAGCAGAACTCCTTTACTACGGATACGTCAAAGCCGGATGTGAGGGAGCTTTTGACCGCATCACTGACCGCCCTGTTGTGGCAGACAAGAATCGCAGTTGGGTCGGGCATCTGGATCAGCTCTTCCACATCTGGCCCGAGGCAAAGGTTCTCGTCCCTGTGCGTGACATGCGCGGCGTCCTGACCAGCATGGAGAAAATCTTCCGCGCTCATCCCTCCCCCATCAACGGGCCGGAAGGACAAAACCCCCAGACATGGACGACTACGGAAAAGCGTGTGCAGGGTTGGCTTGCAACTCCTCCGGTTGGGATTGCCATTGAGAGGGTGTTTGAGGCCGCTTCCCGCTTCAAGGATCGCCTCCTATTCGTCCACGCCGAAGACCTGACCAGCCAGCCCAAAGCCACCATGCAAAAGGTGTGGGAATATCTCGGTGAAGACTTCGACGGGCACGAATTCAACCACGTCGAGCAATACACTGTGGAGCATGAGGTTGGCTGGCCCTATGGAGATCATTCCATTCGCCAACAAGTGAAGCCGCTCAAGAACGATTTTGCAGAAGTGCTTGGCCGAAACTTGGCCGAACAGATCAACCAGAAATTCAACTGGATTCAGAATTTATGAAATACGCAATACTCGGTCCACAAAAACGCATCAACGGACTTTCAACAAGGGAGCCGCAGTCCATTGGCGAACTGGCAACGGTCGCCCAGATCACCGATGAGCAAGCCGCGCAAGTCGAAGCGGGACGCATATCTGATCCGAAGGTGTTCTACTTTCTGATCGACGGTGCGCTGAAAACGATGGCCGAAAAGATGGCAATCGCTCAAGCTGCAAGACTCGCGGAACGTGCCACAACCATGACGCCGGAACAGAAAATCCAAGCAGGCGAACAGCACGTTGCCGCTGCCGGATTCTCAGCCGCCCGTCTCGTCACCCTTATGGACCTCCTATTGCAAACCAAGGAGTCGAACGCACTCGCCAGCAAACCGAAGTTGGTCGCTCTCTACACATGGCTCCAGACGATCAAGCAGATGGCGATTGCTGGACAGGTCAACTTCCCGCCCGCGCCGCACACCTTCGAGGAAGTCGTCAGCGAATAGCCACATGTTCCAAACAACTCCTGTCCACAAACTCTGCGGGTTGCTGGCCTCGGCGGGGGCGGGAGTTATGGCGACATGGATCGACACGTTTCAAGCGGTGACGATGCCGGTTGAGGGACTGTTGAAGCTCGTCCTGCTTTTGGCCTCGGCGGCGGGCGCGAGTTTTTACGGCTACGGGCTCTACCTGGACAACCAGAAAAAGAATCTCGACCTTGAAAAGCAGAGACAGGAGGTGAGGGAGGCGCACATCAAGGAAATCAAGGGACTCCAGGATGCGGCCTGCCGCGCGCGGCAGACCAATGGCGAATGTCCGCTACAGGAGATTTTCCGCCAGCACAACCTTCCGGTCCCGCAGGATCATTCTCGAATACCGCATGAATCCTGATCTCAAAGCGGATCTCAAAGATGCTTTCATTATCCTTGGAGTCATCGGCTCCACAATCGCCGCAGCCATCTACCTCTTATGAAAACACTCCTTGCCCTCACTGTCCTTCTTACCTTTGCCGGCTGCACAACGAAGCCGACTGCTGTGCCGCGGGCGAGCACGGCGGCGGTCGGGGTGAACTTGAACGAACTCGGGGATTCTCTGGGAGCGGCCCGGTCGAACGTGGCGGGGATCCGGGGGAACCTGAGCGAGGTCGATGCCAAGGCGGTCAGGATCCAGGAATCAATCCGGAACTGGTGACGACAGAAAAGGCTGAAAATCGGAAACTCTGAAAAGCTGAAATATGAAAACCACACTTCACACAATCCTCTTTGCGTTAATCGCGCTTTCGACAAGCTTCGCTGCCCCGACGGCAAAGGTTGTCTCGAAATACGACGAGAACAAACGCGCCCAGCTCATCGAATGGATCGAACAGCTTCGCGTGAAGGCAGCCGATGCCGATGCCAAGGCGGTGCAGGCGTCGGAGGCCCTGGCGGTGAGCGATAGCCAGCTTGCGGCCGCCAAGGAGAATCTTGCGACCTTGCAGGGGGATATCGTGAAGCTGACCCAGTGGGGAGTGGACCAGCAGAAGCTTTATCTTAAGGCGCAGGCGGCGCTGGATGAGGTCCTCAAGAAATACCACTTTATTAAATTCTGGGTATCCCTCGGGTTTGCACTCGTCTCGTGCTTTCTGGTCGGGCTGATCATTTTCCGATACGCGGCGCCGGCGCTCAATACGATCCCGGGGGCGATCCTCGCCTTTGGCGTGCCGGCGGCGGTCTTTGCCGCGGTGTTTGGTGGAATCCAACTCCTGCTGTGAAAACTCTCCTCGCACTGTGGCGGAACTCCCGGGAACTTGTCGTCATCGCTCCCCTGGCCGCCCTGCTGCTGGTGCTCGCACTGTGGGGAGTGTCCGGCCTGACTGGCCGGCCCGTGGCGGTGTCCCTGGTCCCGCTGGTGGAGTTTGCCATCAGTCTGGTGCGCGTGGCGACCTGCGGGGCATTTGCTGCGATGTTCCAAGCCTCCTGCCTCGGCTACCGGGCCGAGAAATCGGGCGGCTCGCTGGCCGATGACATCCATGATGCGTGGGTGTTCATCGTGCTTTTCATCACGATCTTGGTTTCAACGGCGGTCTTTTGAAGAAATGCGGAATGCGATCCGAGCGGGAAGTTCTTGGTTCCTGGTTCTTGGTGCTTCGTTCTTGATCGGGTGCTCGCGGTCCCCGGAGCCGGTGGTTGTGACGGCGCCGCCGACACCCTCGCCTCTGGCCGCCCCGTCCTCGACTCCCGCGCCTCCCATGGTTGTCTCCCCGGCGGTGCCGGATGGGCGGATCTCCGGTGCCGGGCGGGAACTGATCTATGAATTCGAGGTCGGGGGAGGGAAGCCGTATTACGACCGCTTCCTGTCACGGCCCACGGTGCCACCGGCACAGAGCGGGGTGACAGTGGGGATCGGCTACGATCTGGGATACAACACGGAGGGGCAAATCCTGCGGGCATGGGACCGCTTGCCCGATGGCCAGGCCGATCGGCTCACGACCGCCGCCGGGCTTAAGCAGGCACGCGCGCGGGCGATCCTGCCATCCCTGCGAGATATTCAAATTGCATGGGGGGATGCCGAGGCGGTTTTCAACGAAACGACGCTCACCGACTTCCTCGACATCGCCGACCATGCGTTCCCCGGCATGGACGTGCTGCACCCGAACGCCCAGGCGGTGCTGGTGTCGCTCGCATTCAACCGGGGCGGGTCGATGCTCGGGGACTCGAGGCGGGAGATGCGCGAGGTTCGCTCGCTCGTGCCCGCGGCGGATTATCCGGGCATGGCCGGGGCGATCCGGCGGATGAAACGCCTGTGGCCGGGGATCCCGGGTTTGCTTCGTCGGCGGGAGTCCGAGGCCCGGATGATGGAGGGCTGCCCGTGAAGAACTGGCGCACGATCCAGGATGCCAGCGGGACCACCGTCCTGCAGCGCCGGGTGGTCATGGGAAAATGGGAAATTGGAAATGGGAAATTGGAAATGCGGAGGGGGATCTTCCCCGCGGCGCTCGGGGCATGGGAAACCGTGGCGGCCGGCGACGTGGAGATGGGGGAGGCCTACTGCGCGATTTGCGCGACCATGGCGGACGAAAAGACGGTCATCCCGAAGTATTGCGACGGGAAGTGCGGAAGAAAAAGCGGAAAGTGAAAGGCGGAAGGTTCCTCGTTCTTGGTTCTTCGTTCCTGGTTTCGGAGTTTCAGGTTTTCAGCGTTTCAGCGTTTCAGTAGCGCTCCTTTCCCGCGCTTGTCACCTGGCCGACAGAGTTTGTCCAAGGCGTCCCGGCGCTCGACCATCACGGCCTCGATGCCGGATTTCTCGCACAGGCCCAGCCCTGCCTCCAACATGTAGCGCACGATCTCGGACTCGTCGAGGTGATGCTTCACCTGCTGGTCTCCCACGCGATCTCGGAAGGCCTTGCTCACACGGATGGTGAGCTTTTCCCCGAGGTCAATCGCGGGGCGGTTTTTCGGTTTCTGTGGCATCTTGTTTAATTGGGTATGGGATGGTAGGCTTTCCCTATGTTTGATCCTTCTGATCCTCCCCCTCCGGGGGCTCTCGAAATGATTCGGGAATATCAAGCCGGCCTTCCAGTGCAGCGGAGACTTCGGCGTCTGCCTTCTCCAGAAGCTCGGTTTCTCCCAGAGATATATGCTGATCAATCAGCTTATAGTCTGTGGGAAACTGAACCCGCAGATGAGCCTTCTCCGCCTCGATGTTCGTCCGGTAACGGTCCAATAGAACCCACTTGCGCTGCTCGGCCTGCCGGGTATCTTCGGGCTTCAAATCTTGCAGCAGAATGGCATGGATTGCTCTGGTTATCGCGTCAAGCCGCGCGACTTTGGCGGCAATATAGAGAAGTAGTTCGCGCTCGATCATAGTGCTTTGGGTCGGGTGGGGGTCATGCTCGTTCGCGTTCAATTCCGGTAATGACTACGAGAATCCACCCGATGAAGAACAGGGCTACAGAAGACGAAAACGCCCAGATATATGCGTTCCCATGGACGACTGCCCACCATGCCCAAGCAACTTGCGGAAGAACCGGAATGAGCACGGTAAAAAGAACGCCAAGCAACTTTCCAACTCCAGTTGGGTTCGCCTGAAAACAGAGAACAAGCGACCATACCCAAGTTACGGACGATGCGACCCACTTCAAAATTGTGACAGCAAGAAGCAAGTGCGCTTTCATCCTCTTTTGGGGACGAGCCTTTTTCTTCCCGATCTGCGCGTTGAGGCCAAAAAGAGGGGGTCTGTAGTCGCAGGTCCGGCACGCTCGATCTTCTTTTTTTGACCGATAGACGGGTTTGCAAGTTCCTCCCTCAACAGATGAGCCACAAGCTCGGAAAGGTCCATGTCAAGGGACTCCGCATATTCGCGGGCACTGTATTTTAGCCGTACCCCGAGACTGATGTTCGCACTGACTTTCTTCACCTTCATGATGGTTTTATACACATAAAACGAGCAAGACGCAAATTTTTATTGCCATGCGTGTTATCTGCGCATAAAAGACGCAAGCCATGGCGAGACCCAAAATTTACAAAAAGCCCGCAAGAGTCCATCTGACCTTGCCAGACGACCTCAAGAGAGCCGCTTCGAAATACGCATTCACCCTCGGACTGCACGGGGGATTTACTGAATTGGTAAGCCGATTGCTTGTCGCGGAACTCGCAACCAAAAATATCGCGAAGAACTACCCGAGAACCTTGGAGGCAACCGCATGAACCGTTCAATCGAAGGAGACAACGGCGAAATCCTCCGCATCGAGGAGGGGAAGTTCACACTGGAAAAGCCGGCCAACGGAACTCCCGGAGAAAGGATTACGATCACGACAACGGAAGCGTTTGAGTGGTTCCAGAAACACGATATGCCAGCGGAGTTTCTCGGGAACGATACTCGCTCCGTAGCGGAAATCGAAGCTGACCTCGCGGATTTCTTCGAGCGGCACCCGAAATGCCAGGCGTTCACGGAAATCTTCCACTACCTGCGTTCGCTGGAAATCAGCGCGGACGTGGCGGCAGATGTCGCCAAGTCGCTTTTGTGGGCCGAATCCAGAACGTCAAAAGCCCGCGGTGTAGGAGATGGCCGGTTCCAACCGAAAATCACCGACGAGCAGTTCCTCTCGCTTTTCAGCGACAATGCCGGTGCCAGCTTCGTCGGACTTGAGGCCGAAGCCGTCAACCAGTTTGCGATCAGCAAACGCACGTTCGCCCACCACCTGAAAAAACACTCCGACGCTGGCGACATTTTCAAAACCGAAGCCGGACTCTGGAGACTCGTCACGAAATGAAAATTTCCTTCCTCGAATGGCTGGCCGAACGGCTCGACGCGATTTCGATTCGGATCGGGTTCTGGGCCGATGACCTGCGCATCAGGGCGCGCAAGGGCACGGAGGATCTCGAAATGCCTTGGCCCCCGGAGGAGCGCAAATGAACACCATCCTTCTTCTGGCAGCCGGGGCAATCATCGGCGGGCTGGTAGTTTACCTGTGGCTCCAAGACACGATCGACGCCTACGCTCAGGATTGCGAGAACCACCGCCAGACGGCGATGACGCTTTCGCGCAAACTCGCGATCTGCCGGCAGGAAAAGGAACTCTTGGCCGTGCAGGCGGGCAACCTCCTCGACCACGCGGAATACCTCCCTCGGGACATCCAATTTCCCCCCTCCGACCTCACGAAGAGGCGGTAAACGAACCACAAAACTTCCCAAGGAAATCCACCCCCTAAAATCACCGATAAAACAACAAAACACATTGATTATGAGCAACCAACTCGCAACCACCACACCAGCCAAGAAAGAACTTGGCCCCGTCATAGCCCTGCTGAACAGCCCGGAATCCCTGTCAAAAATCCAGGACGTGCTGCCCGGCGGACTCACCATCAACGAAGTCCAGCGCACCGCCCTGATGGCCGTGCACTCAAACCCGAAACTCGCGGAATGCACGCCCGCAAGCGTGCTGCTCTCCGTCATGCGCGCCGCACAGTTTGGCGTCGTGGTGGATGGACGCCACGCGCACCTGATTCCCTACAAGCGCTCCTTCAAGACGGGCGGGCAGTGGAACTCCGTCATGGAGGCCCAATTCCAATGGGACTACAAGGGGATCATCCAGAAGGTGCGCCAGTCTCCGGACATCCGCGACATCTACGCGGAAAAGATTTGTTCCGGGGATTCGTATCGCGTGCTTCGCGGGACCAATCCCGTCCTCGAACACGGGATTGCCCTCACGACCGACCGGGGACCGATCATCGCGTTTTATTCCGTCGTCACCTACAAAGACGGCTCGACGTCGTTCGACATCATGACGGTCGATGAAGTCGAGGCGATCCGCAAGCGGAGCAAATCCTACGACAGCGAAAAAAACACGAGTTCTGGCCCATGGGCCACCGACTACGCGGAGATGGGGAAAAAGACCGTCGTCAAGCGCCACTCGAAGTATCTCCCGCTTCCAAGCGAAGTGCTGGGCGCCATCAATGCGGACAACGATTACGACGACCTTCCGATTCCGCAGGCCAATGCCACTGTCATCAAATCCGCGGACATCCCCAAGCGCACGGCCATCGAGGACAAGACGCCCGAGCCGACTCCCGAGCCCACGCCGGAACCGGAGAAACAGCCCGAGCCCCAAAAGGAGCCCGTGGAGAAAGTCGCCAAGGCCAAGGAAGTGCCGGCCAAGGGTGGCAAGAAACTCACGCCAGCGCCCGAGAAGGAGCCCGCGCCGACGCAGGAGCCCGCACCGCAGACCGGCGGGGAAATGACGGTAGTCCAGCAGTGCGAGGAAAAGTTGAGGGAGGCCGGATTCACCGCTGCGGACCTGATCCGGTGCGCCCAGGCGAACGACTGGCTCGACAAGAGCCACGATCCCGACACGACGGCCCTCTCGGTCATCAGCGATGACGACCTGAAAAACTTCATCGACCCGGAGAACTGGGCAACGGTCGTGAGCGAAATCCAGCGCATTGCCAAAAAATGAGCGCCCTTGTTGTCAGAAACTTCGGGGAGGTCGCCCTCTCGGTCACGGCAGAGGCCATGCTCTTGCGCTCGCAGGCGCTGGAGCAGGCCAGCCAAATCTCGGTCGTTTCCAATGCCGTCGATCAGAAACTCGCGGTTGAGGCGATCGCGACCGTCCGGGGGCTCATCAAGAAGATGGAAGAGAGCCGGGTGATGGTCAAAAAGCCGGTGCTCGACTTCGGGAGCAAGATCGACGCGCAGGCCAAGGACTACAAGGCGAGCCTTGAGAAAGAGGCGACACGCTTAAATAACCTGGTGCAGGAGCATTTCCGCGAGGAGACGCGCCGGGCGGCTGCCCGCAAGAAATTCGCCGACGACATTGCCGAAAGGAAGCGTGCCCGCGAGGCCGAGGAAGCCCGCGCTGCCCAAGAGGAGGCGGACAGGATCCACGCCCAGGCACAGGGGGCCGCGACCGCTCAGGAAGCCTTGGAGTTGACCGCGCAGGCGCAGGCCAGCGAGCAGGTCGCCTCACAGGCGGCAGAGCGCGCGGAAACCATCGCCCCCGCACAAGTGGCCGCTCCGGTGAAGGCCTCGGGAATGATCGCCCGCGAAATCTGGAAACACGAGGTGGTGGACATCGCGGCTCTCTACGCCGCCCGCCCCGACCTGGTGACGCTCGAGCCCCGGACGTTGCGGATCAATGCCGCGATCGCCGAAACCAAGGCCATCCCGGGCCTGCGGATCTGGAAGGAAATCGACACCACTGTCAGAGCCAAATAACGCCATGCCATCCACCTACCAACAAGCCGGGGACGAAGTTCGCGAAATGGCGAAATCCCTCGTCCTGCAATATCACAACGAACTTGCGGAGTTCGATGTGAAGATCGACTACGTTTTCGCCTTCGGGGAAATCGACGAGGAGACGAACGAGAAACTCGCCCCGGCGATCAAGCACAATGGTTGGCCGGCAGCAGGGCTGGCCAGCCGCACGAAGCTCAAGGACCGGGTGAAGGGGATGGGTGACTGCGAAATCCTGCTCGACGGGGACGAGTGGCCGAAGATGACCTACGCCCAGCAGCTTGCCCTTCTGGATCACGAGTTGGAGCACTTCGAGATCAAACGCGACAAGTTCGGCAACGTCGAAAAAGACGACATCGACCGCCCGAAGATCACGATGCGCGAGCACGACCGGCAGCATGGGTGGTTCGACAACATCGCCCGGCGCCATGGGATCAACAGCATGGAGGTCTCGCAGTTCCGCAAGATCATCACCGAGGCCGGGGCCGACTACGTTCCCCATGCCAGGCTTGCGGACCCGACGGACGAGCCGATTTCCACGGAATTGCAGGATACGGTGACGGAGATCGTCTCTGGAAACCTCATCGAAAAACATTTCCCAGGCGAAGACGTCACTGTCACTGCAACAGTTGGAAAGCGAATTCTCAAACCGAAGACCGAGCCGGAGAAATTTAAAGTCACCCTATCGTCAAACGGAGGGCCGGAAGTGGATGTCACAAAATCTTTCGAGCACCTGAGAAAAGAGGGGAATCCGGACGGACCCGATAAGGATGTCGAGAGCGCCGCAATAATTGTGATCGATGAACAAATCGCGAGCACATCTCTAATCCAGCGCAGGCTTAAAATCGGATACACGCGCGCGTCAAAAATCATGGCCGAACTGGAAGCGCGCTCAATCGTCGGACCAATGAAAGCGGACGCTTCGGGGTATCAATCCAGAGAAGTCCTAGTGAAAAAAGGGGAAAACCAATGATCACACGCGCACTCACATCGGCCAGCAACATCCCCCGCCGCGCGGCCTGTCCCGGCAGCGCCTATGCGGAGTCACTTTGCCCGGAGGAACCGGATAGCGACGATTCCACAGAGGGGACGCTCCTGCACGACCTGGACGCCAATCCCGACAAGGACCGCAGCGCGCTCACGAGCGAACAGGTCGAGGTCCTGGACAAAGCCAACAAGGCGGATGAAGCGATCTTCCAAGCCGTGCGCCGAGCGATGCAGATCGACGAGAACGAGCCATTTGAAGAGGGCTACGAAAAGGAACTCTGGTTCTTCCGCTCGATCAAGAAGCTTTTCCCGGGCCATTGCGACCGCTGGCGCTGGTGGCCGAGGATCAAAGTCTCTGCCATCATCGACAAGAAGTTCGGACGCAAGGAAGTGACGCCAGCGGAGGCAAACCTTCAACTGCGGTGCTACGCGATCATGGGGGAAAAACCATGGAAGGCCGACCGCAGCCTTGTGGCGATCAACCAGCCGCGGTTGCGCTTTGAGGACCGCCTCTCGATTGGCGAATACACGTCGGAAACTCTCGCGGACGCCCGGGAGCAGATCCTTGGCATCTGGGACGCCTCGCACAACCCGGACGGCTCGCCCCGGGAGGATGCCCCGCGTTTTGCCAATTCCCAAGAACAGTGCCGTTATTGCCGGGCAAAGCTGAAATGCGACGCCTACACGGCGAAATACGGGTGGATGACTCTGCCCGCAGCGGACGGAAAAGAGGTTTTCATCGGGAAACTGGCAGAAATCCCCGACGACAAGCTGGCAGATGTCTGGGAAGCGATCTCCTTTGCCAAGGTCGTGGAGTCATCGGCCAAGGCGGAGATCATCAAGCGCCATGCCGCGGGCGGGATGTCCATGTTTGGGCTCCAGGATACCGGCAATACCTCGACGATCAACGACACGCCGGCGGCTATGCGCCTGCTGAAAGCCTACGGGCTCACCGAGGCAGAGATCATGCTGTGTGCCAAGCTCACGAAGGAACCTCTTGCCGAGGCGGTTCGCACCCACGAGGTCGGGACCATCGTGGCCTCGAAAAAGAAGCTCAACGAGATCCTCACGCCAGTGCTGACGATCACCGCGAAATCCCCGTCTATCAAACGCCTGGCCGGTGCCCCGGCCCAACTGGAATGAACGCCGAGGATTTTTCCCATCGCCGACTCCTCAACCGCTCTGCCGTCCGGGCTCTCCTGCTCGAACAATACGGCCAGTGGGGACATGCGAAGAAACGCCACAATGTCGCAACCTCTGTGATGAACGACACCATGGAGCATCTCGAGGGCAGCGTGCGGAGGTTCATTATCGGAATCGCTGGGCAGGGATTCCCCGGACGAAAAGGCGGCGCACGCCCAAAGGACAGGAGGGCCGTAATATGACTGCCGCGGACGAACGCCATCGCGAGGACTGCGCGCGCGCCAGACAGGCGGATTTCGATGACATCTGCCGGCGCCTCGACCGCGACCACATGCGCAACCCGAGTGAAAACCCGACTTTCGGGATGTCCCAGGCGCAGATCAACCACGAGCAGGCCGTCATGGCAGGCAACGCCAGCCGTCAGGAATCGCCGCTTGCTTTTGGCACGGGAGATGCCGCTCCGATAACTCAGAACGCATAGCTCATGGACGCCGACCCTAAATCTCCGCTTCAAGAAGGACGTTCCTCGGCGTTCCATGCAGCGTCTTGTTCTGCTTTGCCGCCGGTCTTGGACGTATGCTGCGGACCTCGGCAAATGTGGTTCGACAAGCGGCACCCGCTGGCGCTCTACCATGACCGGAGAAGTGAAAGCGTGGAGTGGGAAACGCACGAAACCCAGCCGGACGGCAGCAAGAAATACAGGCACCGCACAATGGAAATCGCGCCCGATGTGGTGGGCGACTTCACCGCGCTGGACTTCCCGGACAACACCTTCCACCTGATCGCCTTCGATCCGCCACACTTCGACACGCTGAACGAAAACGCCCGCACGGCCAAGATGTATGGGCGACTGTTCGGTGACTGGGAGACGATGCTGGCCGATGGCTTCCGCGAATGCTTCCGCGTGCTGAAACCGAGCGGGGTGCTGGTGTTCAAATGGAGCAGCCACCACATACCGCTTGGCGATGTGACCGCGCTGACTGAACACCGCCCGCTTTTCGGGAATCGGAAACCGAATCTCACGAAAACCCACTGGCTGCTCTACATGAAGCCGAACATCTAAGTCACCAATTCCGCCCCAACTACCAATCAACTACCAAAATGAACCAAATTAGTAATTCAGATCCAACCGAAGCCAAAACCGCCCACGGGGCGGAATTAGGTGAACTGCCTTGTTCGATATTTGAAATGGTGGATGCCACGAACGACGAGGCTTATTACACGATGGGCCTGTTCGCAACGCTGGAGGAAGCCATCAAATACGCGACCGACTCAAGGCATGGCGAACCTCTAACCGAGATCAACGACGATCTGGTGGTATTCGAGATCAAGGAACGCCTGACCGGATTCACCGGATGGTCCGTCACTGGAAAACTCCGCGCTACGGTGACGTGGAAAAAGAAATACAGCGAGGAAGACGATGACGATGATGGCAAGTGGAGTTTTGATATATCGAACGATCAAAGCCACCAATCCAGACCCACAAAACCATGATAAACACGCACAACCCGCACCTTAGAGACGGTAACGAAAACCTCCCAACTCCTCGCGGGTCTGGATTGGGTGCGCTGCCTTGTTC
>Ga0247841_10010898_pt1 | contig 12246 bp, 19 predicted proteins | sample LaCruzMarch2015__2_FD_192410 | JGI IMG/M metagenome (GOLD analysis project Ga0247841, IMG submission 192410) | Freshwater microbial communities from meromictic Lake La Cruz, Castile-La Mancha, Spain - LaCruzMarch2015_18m | ecosystem: Environmental > Aquatic > Freshwater > Lake | place: Spain... | reverse complement strand
GCCGACGTGGAAAAACGCGAGATGACCGCCGAGGAAAGGACCCAGGCCAATACTATCCTCGACGCCGTCGGCAAGATCGAGGAGGACATCCGCCTGGAAGAGCGCCTGCAGAAGCACGCAATGGCCGAGGCGCCCCAAGCCCAAGCGACCGAAGAGAGGAAGGTCGACAAGAGGACATCCTTCCTGAAATATGTCCGGGAGGGTCGCGGGAACATGACCAGGGAAGAGAGGGCCCTGGTGGAAGACACCACCGGCCAGATACTGGTACCGGAAGACCTGGACGCAGAGATCACCCGCTCGCTGGCGAAGATCACTGTTATGCGGAACCTTGCCCAGATCAGGAACACCACGCGCGACCGTATCCGCAAGCGCAGCCTGACTGAGGTCGCTATGGGTTGGGGCAAACTGGAAACCGGCACGGATATTACCGAGACCACCCCTGTGCCCAGCGAGGAATACCTGTACGTCGAGGACCTGTCCGGCCTGGTAAAGATCGGCAGAGACGAACTGCAGGACACCGACGTCAATCTGGAAGCCCTCATAGCTGATTCCTTCAGCCGCGCAAGGGCGGAGACCGAAGACACTGGGTTTACCATCGGCACGGGCCACAGCAACCAGCAGCCTGAGGGCGTGGCCGTTGACACCGGCATCACCACCGTGGACCTGATCACAGATGATGTGATCGAGACCAACGACATGCTCAAGCTTAAATATGCACTGCCGGCGCAGTACCGCAAGAACGGCACGTTCCTGATGAACAGCCAGACCGAACTGGCCATCAGGCTGCTGAAATCCACCGTCGACGGTCAGTATCTCTGGCAGCCTTCCTTGCAGGTGGGTACGCCGAACAACTTCGACGGCCATCCTATCGCCAACCAGGACGACATGAACTACCCGGCTGATACCCTCCTCAAGAACGTCATAGTATTCGGTGATTTCAAAGCCGGATACCGCGTGCTGGACCGCGGCGGCATGTCTATCCTTCGACTCGACGAACTCTATGCTGAAGCGGGTCTGGTGGGCTTCATAGCCTACTTCAGGGTCGGCGGCGGAGTCGTGGTCACCGATGCCTTCAGGGCACTGAAGAACAATACCTAAACTCGAGGGAGGGGGATTTCTCCCCCTCCCTGAAATAAATTAAGCGAGGTAAAAATAATGACTGTAAAAGTACACAGACGCTATGACCCCGACATAGGGGATTTCTTCAGCCAGAGCGGTGGAGGCTTTAAAACCGCAGGAATAGGCGGACAGTACGCCACCATCCAGGAGGCCATGAACGCTGCCGTTGCCGGTGACCTCATCATCGTTGAGCCCGGCGTGTATTCCGAAGATGTGACCTGGTCGAATTATAACGGGGTCGCATTGCTCCCGCGCATCCCTGACACTGTGGTAATTGAAGCGGTGACGGCTTTTGCCATCAGTATCAATCCCGCTGCCGCTGCCGGCACGTGGTCGGCAACAATCGGCGTTAACCTGTCGCATGGCGACGGGCTGGTAGGTCTACAGATAGACAATGCCAGCGTTGGCAAGAGAATGAATATCTACCTCAGAGACGTTGACATTGAGTCCGAAACTTCAACCGACCACGCGATCGATGTCAACCGCTCAGGCACCTCGGCACATGCCATCCGCATTTATGCAACCTCGGGGAACATGAGCACAATCGAGGGCCTGGTCGACTTCATTACCGAGTCCACAGATGACCGCGTGCGCTTCGACAACTACCGGCTCATAGGCGGGTTTACCTGCACGGGCGCGATAGTGAACGAGCTCACGTTTACCAAATGTGGCATCAAGACCGGAGGCCTTTCAGTAGACGGCGCGAACGTCTACAACCTCATAGCCTGCTGGTATGAGACGGATGCCAACCCGAACGTTCACACTGCCTGCGTTGATGTCGTAGAGCAGTAAACAGAGTAAGTTTAAGGGGCCGGGGGTAACCTCGGCCCCTTATGATGAGGGTATATGCTAATCAAAATCTTACGACAATGCGCGACTCCCCTTGGTCCATTTGAAGAAGGACAAGTTGCGGAGATCCCGGACGAGACAGCCCAAAAATGGATTAAGTCAGGGCTGGCAAGCGTTACAGATGTAACGCGCGAAGATGCAAAACCAACGGGTGTAACGCTCGTTACAAATACGGGAAACAAAGACACCGTTACAGAAAATCAAGGTGTAACGCCTGTAACGGATAAGAAAGAGAAGGAGCGAAAACAGATACGCGACCGCGTCGCGCGCTGCCGTGAGAAAAAGAAAAAAGGAGCAAACGGTGAAATTTAAAGTCTTGCAGGATTTCATTTATCAGGACGGGCGGATCCACGCCGGGCAAATCGTGGAACTGCCAGCGGAAAAGGTACAGCACCTGATCGGGTCAGGGAAGATTGAACCGGCCATACATGAAGGCCGAGAAGGCCCGATTGAGATCGCCACCATCGAGCCGCCCGAGAATACGCTGTTAAGGAAAAGGCATGCCGGTAAGTAAAACCAACTCAGGCACCTGTGTAAGCGCGTCCTCCCGGGTGGAGGATAAAGACGGTAATTTGATTTGCGGTATGGGGAAACTGGGCCCCTGGGGGCTGTACTTTTTCGGCAACTGGGACGCCTGGCGGACGGCATATTGTTTTTCACATCGGCGGGACAAACTTTTGAAAAGCTTCCGCCAGGGCAAGATCAACCTCATAACATTAATCTATTCCATATTCCTTAAGGTGAAAGATGCAGCTCACAAAAGCTGAAGCGAGTTTATATGCTAAATACCGGGGAAGGGATTTTATCGAGGATGAGCAATACTGGCTGGATGTCTTCGAGGTCTACAAAGACAAGAACGTGCTTCTGCCGGTTGAGCATACTAATCTCAATGTTTTGAAACTTCTGAAACTCTTTGAGTGTGAGAAGTGCGGCGAGTGCTGCAAATATAAATTCGTACCAGTGAATGCTTACGATATCAAACGTCTGCTGGATAGCGGACTTGACCCTGAAAAACTCAGCGACAGAGATGGGCAGTCCTATTTAAGCTCAGAAAACGGGTGCCCTTTCCTTAAAGAGGGGTGCTCTATTTATTCACATAGGCCCGAGACGTGTTTTGTATATCCTCTGCAGGGCCCCGCCGACGCCGAGTCCGGGGGAAAGAAAATCAAACAGATAAGGATCCGGCTGAAATGCCGTGCGGCTTTGAAATTAGCACGGAAAATCATAGCGCAGACAATGTCTCAGGGAGATAAGTTACTGCTCCCTGATCTAACGATAATCCCTAAATAAACATTGGAGGTAATGATATGGCACAGACACAGAGCCCGACAAAAGAAGGATACGGCGAGCTGGGCAAGCTCCAGTCTGGTGAGGCCGCGACGGCGGTGAAAAGCATCGTATGTCTCAAGACATCTTGCACGGCCGATGAAGACCAGACCGCAAGCGGGATAACTAAAAGCACAGAATCCGGATTGACCCTGGCGGATGCTGATTCCGTGAAGAGCGTGAAAATCACTGTGGATAATGACACGGTCCAGGTTGACCATGTCTTCACAGCAGGTGAAGCCGCGGTGGTAAAAGGTTTCGCGATCCTCAATGACGACGACGACGTGGCTTACGGTATCTGCTGCTTCGCCGCCGACGTTCCGCTGGAATCAGGCGACAAAGTAACCGACCAGATGAAAATCCAACACAAGAAAGGGTCATAATGTGCCCCTGCCCTAAATGCGGGAGACCAAAGGATTGCCAGGATGAACTGTGCGCCCTCTGTGAAGTTGTCGAAGCTATTAAAGACAAACTCAGGGGGCGCGCAGATCCTAAAAAATAAGGAGGCTTACGATGGCAGTAGGCGATGTAGTATCCGAAATCACCTCAGTAGCAAAGGATGCTTATCTGGATATTCAACCAGGAGCTGGCGCTGAGTGGGTGATTCATAACATTTATTACCAGGATAAAGTCACTGTGGAATTCTACGACGGCAGCAATTCCATTGTGTTCTTTACCGACCTCAGCGCCGAAGCCGGTATGCTGGCCTTCCATGCTTTCCATTGCAACAATGGCCACCGCATCCGGATCTGCAATAAACATGCCGCGGATGCCAAACTCCTTGGATATGACGGGATTGTCACAAAATAGGAGATGAGAAATGATCAGATTCCCCTGGACAAAATACACACTCGAGAAACAGAACGGTCCCGTTGTTCCTGTGGCTGATAGCACCTTGAGCGGCACCCCGAAAATGATAGCCGTCAAGGATGCCACTACCGGCGCGCTTTACTACGTCAAAGCATACCCAACCAAGGCATAGGAGTGAAATATGAAAGGATACCCCAAGGTCATAGCTACCAAGCAAGACTACGAGAACCTTTTGAAGATGCCGGAATTCGCCAAGCGGGCCCTGGCTGATTTGGAGGCGCTGGCCAAAGACACCGCGAAGGTGACTGTGGCGGTTGAACCCATCGATGCTAAGGATATGAAAAGTGAATGGGTCACCAGGGAAATCGATAACCCCATGCCGACATGGAAGCTCAAGGGCTTTGTATCCCTGAAAGAACTCAATGATCTGATTGCGAAGGGGGTCTCGAATGGCTAACCGACAGGTCACGAAAGATGTCTCGGACAGTGTCATCGCCGGGGCCGCCCTGGCTGATTTTTATCTGAATAAACTGAACAGGCTCATCGAGGCGCATGTGGGTGATAATACCCGAGTGGTTGTGAATAGTGGGGGGTATCTCATCCCCTTGCAGATCGGAGACCACTGGTTTCTGATCGATACCGCAACAGACGTTGACGCCGTGGATGATCTCGACACTGGAACTCTCGCGGCCGGCACGAATTATTACGTCTATGCTTGCACGGATGGGTCAACTCTTTCGTTCAAGGTTAGCGCGGCTTCAACCTATCCGTCCGGCTTCGATGCGGCCCACTCCCGCAAGATCGGCGGCTTCCACACTCTTTGTGTTGCGGCCGGCACCATTTCGGGTCATACGCTCACTGACTTTGCTGTAAAAGACATTCTCCCTGCCTCTATATGGGACCTGAGACACCGGCCCAGGAGCAACCCCGAAGGCATGGTGTACGTTACGGCAATCCAGAAGTGGGTCGATATCTACCTGACCTCAGGGACCGGGGGATCGACCGCTTCGGCATACGGCGCCACGATTTCCGATACCCGCGACTGGAATGACTTCTGTGACGATTATGCGGCCGTGGGTAAACGATTGCTTTCCGACCATGAATTCCAGGCGGCGGCTGCGGGATCCAATGAAGAAACGAACATTACGGCATCTGCCGACCCCGTAACCACTGGCGGCCACGTAGACACCGGGTCCAGACGAATGATATCGAACTGGGGCCTGGAGGATTGCTGCGGTGCTTTGTGGCAATGGTTATTAGATCAATCGGCATACGTTGACGCTGCCATCGCGGTCGGGTGGTATGACCTTCCTGGCTCGAAAGGTCAACTATACAGACCAGAAGACACCGGAGATGTAAAGCTGCTCGCCGGCGGTAATTGGGCTGATGGCGCGGGTTGCGGCTCGCGGGCGCGGTATGCGGGTTACTATCGCTGGGCTACGAGTTCGTCTTTCGGCGGGCGGGCGCTTTCGGACCCGCTATAAAACGGAGCGCGGGAAATTTTGGCTACAAGGTGTAGCGGGTTGGTTGAGTTATATGAGGCACTGCTCGCCGGCGGTAATTGGAATAATGGCGCGAATTGCAGCTCGCAGGCACGGAATGCGAATAACTATCGCTGGAATACGAATTCGAATATCGGCAGGCAGGCACTTTCAGATTTAGGGCGCTAATCCTAACTGAACTCAACAACCTCGCGTAAGCGGAACACAAAAAAGGAGTTGCCGGGTAAATAGTAGAGCAATCGAACCTTACCTGGCACAATAATATGAAACGACACGGCAATTTATTCGAAGCTATTGTGGATACAAATAATATCTACCTGGCTTATTGGAACGCTCGCAAGGGCAAGTCCTGGCAGAACACCATCCATATCTTTGAAAGCAACCTCGAGAAGAATATCAATAAAATCCAGCAATCCCTCATCAATAAAACCTTCACGACCTCACCTTATAAAGTATTCAAGATTCACGAACCGAAGGAAAGATTGATTTACCGATTGCCTTTCAACCCCGACAGAGTGGTGCAGCACGCTTTAATGAATGTGCTGGAGCCTATCTGGGACAACTTCTTTATTTATGATTCCTACGCCTGCCGGAAAAATAAGGGCATCCATGCCGGCAGTCTGCGGACCATGGAGTTTATGAGGGCCACGAAAGGTTATTGTCTCAAAATGGATATCTCTAAGTTCTACGCCTCGATCAACCACGACATCCTTTATGAGATCGTTCAAAGGAAAATCAAATGTCCCGATACCCTCTGGCTTCTCAAAGACATCATTTATAGTGTCGAAGGCCCGACCAATATCCCGATTGGGAATTTCACCAGTCAATGGCTGGGGAACCTGTATTTAAACGAGCTGGACCAGATGGTTAAGACGAAAATCAAACATTACATCCGTTACTGCGACGATTTCCTTTTGCTGCATAAGGATAAAGGTTTCCTGGGAGAGATGCGGGACATCATCACTTATTTCTTGAGAAATAAATTAGCACTCAGTATCAGCAGGCAATCGCTGTTCCCCGTGAAAGACGGGATCGACTTCCTGGGATACCGGCACTTCCCTGACTATATTTTACTAAGGAAAAGCACGGCGAAACGGGTCAAGAAGAGACTGCGCCGGCTCCCCTGGCTATTCAAGGCCGGGAAGATCTCTGTCGATTCCCTTCGGTCTTCGATCGCCTCCACCGAAGGCTGGTTAAAGTGGTGCAACTCATACAATTTCAAATGCAGTCTTAATTTAGATGAACTGAAGGGCCTTTGTGCCTGAGTATCAAAGCTTCGCTGATTTTGCAGACAACAGGGATTTCCCCCTGGAAGGTTGCAAAAGCAAACTGAACGATATTTTAAATATAGAAGTCCTGATCACCGCCTTCAAAATCTCACCCAGCAAAGTGAACAAAGGGAATTATCTGACCATCCAGTTTGAACTCGATGGCGAAAAGCATGTGGCCTTCACCGGTTCCGAGGTGTTGAGTAATCAATTGGAAAGGTACAAAGACAAAATCCCCTTCAAGGCTAAGATAATCAAGCAGGATAAATATTTCACACTGAGTTAAGGAAAAGAAATGCCCTCAATAGTATTTGGTGAATATGGCCGGGTAGCTACTGCATTACTGGACGAATTCGGCCGAATTAGAATTAGAAACTGGGATGAGTTTGGGTTTTGTTTCCAGCCCAGATATTCAGAATATAGCTACACCAGTTCTATTGTTATTGGCCAAGTCGCAGGTGCCTCCCGATCTCTTGCCCTGGATAGGAACGCTGCGGTCGTGGTATCCAGCGTGCTCTCTGCGTCCAGAGCTCTGACGCTGGTGCGCACGGCCCAGGTCGTGATCGGAGAGATAGTCACAGCCTCCAGGGCGCTCGCATTGATCAGAAATGCCGCTGTTTCTATCGGTCAAATCGTGACGGCCAGCCGACTTAAGAGTGTGGTGAAGAGCGCCTCAATCTCCATCGGTCAAATCGTGACCGCTTCCAGAATTAAGAACGTAATCCGAAGTGCGGCAATCTCTATCGGGCAAGTGGTCACGGCCACGTTATATATCGGCCAGGATTTATATTTCTATGCGGAGATCTCCATTGGTCAGGTAGTGACCGCCTCGCGTGCGCTCAACCTCGCAAAGAATGCATCGATAATAATTGGTAAGGTGGTCGCCGCTTCTCGAGTTCTTGACCTGGGGAGAAATGCTTCCGTCTCAATTGGGGAGGTGGTGAGCAGCTCCAGGGCGCTCAACCTGGCCCGGAGTGCGGTGGTTTTGGTTGGTCAAGTAGTGACCGCCGCCCGCGCGCTTGAAGTAACCAGGGCGGCCGCTATTTCAATCGGAGAGGTGGTGAGCAGCTCCCGGGCATTGAGCCTGGTTCGCAGCACAGCGATCTCCGTCGGGCAGTCAGTAAGTGCCTCGCGGGCACTCGACCTGGCGCGCGCGGCCGGCATCCAGATCGGCCAGGTAGTGACGGCCTCCAGGATTAAGAACATAATCCGCAACGCAGCGATTTCAATAGGCCAGGCCGTAACCGCTTCTCGACTGCTGGACCTGACCCGGGCATCGGGGGTTTCAATAGGTCAAATAGTAAGCGCCTCAAGGGGATTAAACTTCATCCGCTCAGCGACTGTTTCCATCGGGCAAATAATTTTAGCATCGAGGGCGCTCGACCTCATCCGGAGCGCGTTGGTTACCATCGGGCAAACAGTGACCAGCTCGCGGGCACTCAACCTGGCCAGAAGCGCCGGTGTTTATATCGGTCAGTTAATCACTGCCACGCGGATCCTCGGAATCGTCAGGAACGCAGTGGTCTCAATCACCCAGACGGTGACGACCGCGCGGATCCTCGCGCTAAATCGATCAGCAGTAATTTTAAAGGGTATCACTGTCACCGCATCGAGGGCGCTCGACATTGCACGCACCGCCCAGGTAGAGATCGGGGAGGTCATAACGGCCTCCAGGATGCTCGAGTTGATCAGAAATTCCTCGGTCTCAATCGGTCAAATCGTGACGGCTACCCGATTGAAAAATGTGTTAAGACTCGCCTCAGTCTCAGTGGGGCAGATAGTAACCGCGTCCCGGGCGCTTGACCTGGCGCGCACGGCCAGCATTCAAATTGGTCATGTCGTGACAGCGACGTACAAAGCAATCCAGCGAAGTGTGATCCTTTTCACGGTGAAATTCCTAACCCGTGTACTCAGAGTGAGGATGAAAACCAATGGATAACATAAAGGTCAAAGCTAACGACAAAGGATACCGGATTAACTTTACGGTTGAAAATGCCGATGCAACCCCGAAAGACCTCACGGATTATACGATCAAGTTTAAGGTATGGTCTGTCGGGGAACCTGGTGCTTTGCTGACCAACGGGGCCTGTGTGATTGACGTGGCTTTAACAGGGACCTGTCATTACACAATCCTTGTGACTGATTTCACCTCCCCTGGGCGATATATGGCCGAACTCGAGATGACCAGAACTGGGCAAATTGAAAGCACCGAAGAGTTCGCGGTGATCGTTGAGGAGAGTGGATAATGCTGAAACTGTATACCGCTCCCACCAAAGAGCCTATATCGATCACGGAAGCCAACGAGCACCTCCGTCTTGATACCGACGATGACTTCGGCTTGGTCACCGGGTTGATCAAAGTCGCCCGGCAATACTGCGAGGACTTCCAAAACAGGGCTTATTTCACCCAGACCTGGGAACTGTGGCTGGACGCGTTTCCCTGGGAACTTTCCCTCGATATCCCGCGCCCACCACTGGCCTCCATCAGCTCCATTAAATATTACGATACTGCCAACACGGAATACACGTTGGCCGCCACGGAATACTTTGTCGACACTAAGTCCACGCCCGGGCGGGTCGCCTTGGCCTACGGGAAGTCCTGGCCATCCACTACTTTAAGACCGGCTAACGGCGTATGCATAACATTCGTGGCTGGGGAAACTACCCTGGCGGCCATCAGCCAGGAAGTGAAACAGGCCATCCTGCTGCTGATTGGACATTGGTATGAACACAGGGAGGGCGCCACCGAAAAGCCATTATCCAATGTCCCCACGGCGATTGAATCATTATTATGGATAAATCGAGTGTTCTAAATGGAAATTGGGAAGCTCAGACAAAGGATAACCCTGCAGCAGCAAACAATAGCTCGTGACATCGTGGGTGGTGAAGTAATAACCTGGGCCGACGTGGTCACAGTCTGGGGAGCTGTCGAACCCAACACGGGCACCTGGTACTTTGCAGCCAAACAAGCTAATTCAAAAGTCGATGGCCGGGTAAGGATCCGCCACCGTACAGTCGAGCCGACCTGGCGCATTAAGTTCGGTGACCGGTACTTGTCTATTATTTCCATATTGAACCCTGACGAGAGCAAAAAGGAGACGGTCATTTTGTATACGGAGGCATTAGATTGAGCGTTATGAATCTGGCCGGGGTCACCATCGAGGGTGTTGAGGAGTTAGAGGTCAACCTGAAAAAGATGGCAGCCTCCCTGGAATATAAAAACATGGGACCAGTGTATTTGGAGGGTGCTGAGTTGGTGCGCGACACAATCCAGCAGAAGGCTCCCCTGGGCCCGACCGGTAATCTGAAACGTTCACCTATCGCCAAACTCATGCCGTTCAAGGGAACTTACGTCACGGCAATTGCCGGCATTGACCGTAAGATAGCGCCGCATGCGCATCTTCTGGAATTTGGCACAGTCAAGATGAGTCCGCATCCTTTCCTGCGCCCGGCCTGGGACGAGACCCGACCGCAGGTCCTCGAAATGATTAAGCGTGGAGCGAAAGATAAAGTCGAGGGGGCGGTATGATCGAAGCTGCAATCAATTCAATCCTCTTGGTTGCTCTTGTCGCATCAGTTGAGGATCGTATTTATCCAGGGAAAGCTCCTCAGAAAGTTACCACACCGTATGTAGTTTATTCCAAAATATCATCCCCTCGTGACCATACACACGATGGTGCTTCAGGATTGTGTAAATCGCGCATTCAAGTAGCTATTTTTTCTGAGGATTATCTGGAAGTTAAGCAGCTGGTCGACTCCGTCAGGGGAGCTTTAGATGGCTACAAAGGAACCAGCGAGGGCGTGAGGATAGACTCATGTTTATTAATTAATGAACAGGACCTGCCCGAACCCACTATGGAGCAGGTGTCCCTGGATTTTCAGATCATTCACAACGAATAGGAGGTTACTATGACAACTTCAGCTTTGGGTGCCTTTGGTGCCGTCTTAACGTGGAATTCACAGCCAATCGCGGAGATCATCAATATCGGCGGGCCTAAAATCACAATCGAAACCAAGGATGTGACTTCTCACAGTTCCCCCTCATCCTTCAAGGAATTTATCCCTGGACTGGCTGATGGGGGTGAGGTATCTATTGAGGGCAACTTTATCCCCGGCGATACCAACGGCCAGATAGCCTTTATAAATGATGCTGTCGCCAGGGTGGCACGCACCGCTGTGATCACGTTGCCTACAGCGGCCGCTACCTCATGGACCTTCACCGGCATCATCACCTCGTTGGAATTCACCGCCCCGCATGATGATAAACTGGGATTCTCAGCCACTATCAAAATTACCGGTGTCCCAGTGAAAGGTGTGACCGCCTCTGCCGGTATGTCCGCACTGACGGGTATTGAAGAGAACGCAGGTGCAGCCCTCACCTTCCTGCCGGCCTTTGCCATTGGCACCTTCATCTATACCACGACTGTCAATACAAATTCCGACTGGGTCAAACTAACTCCGACCGCTGCAGCTCACACCATTACCATCACGGTCGGCGGGGCTGATTCAGTGGTAGCCAGCGGCGCACAATCCGGCGAGCTCGCCCTTGGCGCGGCCGGCACGGTTACAACCATTACCATAAAGGTACAGGAATCAGACCACGTGGCCAAGACATACACACTGCATGTCTCCAGGCCATAAACAAGGAGAGGGGGCCATCGTGCCCCCTCTTTCTTTGTAAGGAGCTTTATGAAAGTCGAGATCACCCTGGATAAAAAAAGGTATCTGTTTTTCGACCTCAATGCAATGTGCTCTTTTCAAGAGGTCACGGGCAAGAACCTTTTTGAAGCTAAAGTTTTTAAACGAGTTTTAACCAATATGGAGCCGGTTGACTTGAGGGCCTTGCTTTGGGCTTGCCTGCTGGATGATGACCCAAATTTGACCTTAAGAGAGGCAGGAAAACTTATGCAGGATATGGGTAAGGTGGCCACGGCTATCAACCAGGCCATAACGGTCGCGCTGCCGGAGGCGGAAAAGGGCCGCCCTTTAGCCAGGAAATCCCGAAGTGGATAGACCTCTGGTCCTTTGGGCGATATAACCTACGTTTATCAGAGAAGGAATTCTGGCACCTGACCCTCATTCAATTCAACGCTTTGGCCGAACGTTATCAACATTCGCAGAAACAGAAGCACGCTCAGACTGCTTTGATTTGTGCGGTGATGGCCAACTGCCACAGGGATCCCAGTAAAAAACCTTATCGTATAACAGACTTCATGCCACGTGCTACCTCCCCCCAGACACCTACCCAGATGTTTCAAATGATCGAACTATGGAACGCAACACTTCAAGGAAAAGAGATAATCAATGAGTAATGAGATCTCGCGTCTTTTTGTCACGATTTCCGCCCGCACCGACGAGTTCACAAAGGGAATG
>Ga0247841_10010897_pt1 | contig 12247 bp, 11 predicted proteins | sample LaCruzMarch2015__2_FD_192410 | JGI IMG/M metagenome (GOLD analysis project Ga0247841, IMG submission 192410) | Freshwater microbial communities from meromictic Lake La Cruz, Castile-La Mancha, Spain - LaCruzMarch2015_18m | ecosystem: Environmental > Aquatic > Freshwater > Lake | place: Spain... | reverse complement strand
TGGTTCAAGGCTGACACATAGTTTGAAACTTCCTGGACATCGGCCAAAGGGACACCCGGCAAATTCTCATCTTCAAACAGAAGCAACTCCGACAACGATGACTGCGTCCCCTCGATCTGAGAGGAAAGAACCGCTTCCTTCCGGATGTACATATACAGGAACAACGACGGGTCAGGCAGCATCATGGAGAGGCCATCGAGCCGCCCCAACGCACGATTTGCCTCTTCATAAAGCCCTTGGAACGTAACAAGGGAGGGCATAGGCACTGGCGGCAATGGCGACGGCACAAAGGCCTTAAAAGGCTCTCCGGAGGTTGAGACCTGAATGTAACGTCCTGTTGGAGATAAGGTTGCCACTTACGAAACGTTCTTTCTTTATTCGATACCTAAAGAAAATATAGGCCATGTTCTTTTCTTAAGCAAGCATCTTCCAGCCCAAGGGAAAGCTGGAGACAGTGTTCAGTATTCAGTGTTCAGAAAAAAAGAATTCATTGCTAAAAAGAGCGAGGGCATAAAGCGTTGCCGCTCCATGCCCTCGAATTGTCTCATTCTGAATACCGACTTCTGAACACTGAATACTTGATTCCTACACTCTCTTCATCAACAGCGACGCATTATGGCCACCGAAGCCGAGGGAGTTGTTCAGGCAGGCGCGGATCTGGAACTGACGCGCCTGGTTCGGCACATAATCCAAATCGCATTCCGGATCCGGCGTCGTGTAGTTCATCGTCGGGGGCACCACACCCTTCTGGATGGCCAGCGCGCAGATCACCGTCTCAATCCCGCCAGCCGCCCCCAGGAGATGCCCGGTTACGGACTTGGTGGAACTGACCATAACCTTTTTGGCCGCCTCGCCGAACGCGGTCTTCACGGCCCCGGTCTCGGACACATCGCCCACAGGCGTGCTGGTGCCGTGCGCATTGACATAATCGATCATGTCCGGCGTCATCTTCGCGTCCTTCATGGCCTTGACCATGGCGCGGGCGCCGCCCTCCCCTCCCGGGGCGGGAGCCGTGATGTGGCTGGCGTCACAGGTGGCGCCGTACCCGCCGACTTCGGCGTAGATCCTGGCGCCACGCTTCTTCGCGTGCTCGTATTCCTCCAGAACCACAATGCCTGCGCCTTCGCCCATGACAAAGCCATCCCGGTCCTTGTCGAACGGGCGGCTGGCATGGGTCGGGTCGTCATTGCGGGTGCTCAGGGCCCTCATCGCGGCGAATCCGGCAATACCCAGGGGGCAGACGACCGCCTCGGTGCCGCCCGCCACCATGATGTCGGCTTCGCCGTACTGGATCTGGCGGGCCGCTTCACCGATTGAATGGGTGCCACTGGCGCACGCGGTCACCACGCAGAGATTCGGACCCTTCAGGCCGTGCTCGATGGCAACCAGGCCGGAGGCCATGTTCACGATCATCATCGGAATCATGAACGGCGAACTGCGATCGGGTCCACGGTTCAACAGGACCGAGTGCTGGTCCTCCATGGTGATCAAGCCGCCCACGCCTGAACCGATCATGCACCCGGATCGTTCGGCATCCTCATTGGCAAACTGGATGCCGGAATCCTCCACCGCCAGCTTGGCCGCGGCCACCGCGTAGTGGCAGAAGGGATCCATCCGGCGCTGTTCCTTCTTGGGGATGAACTTGTCGATCTCAAATTCAATCACTTCACCGGCAATCTGGCAGGCCATGGCGGAGGCATCGAACCGGGTGATGCGGCGGATACCCGACGTCCCGTCGAGAAGCCTTTTCCAGAAAACATTGAGGTCGCTGCCCAGTGGCGACACCACACCCAAACCCGTGATCACTACCCTGCGTTTTTCCATAGCCGTTTCCCTCAGATTCCGTTTTGAACCGATGTCAATGCAGAGCCGGGGAGATGTTGCCATCTCCCCGGTCCCTCAAAACCTCAGAACTCAGGCGCCAATGCCCTTGCTCTTCAAATACGTGATGACGCCGCCGACGGTTGTCAGCTTCTCGGCATCCTCGTCCGGAATCTCGGCACCGAACTCTTCCTCGAACGCCATGACGAGCTCAACCGTGTCCAAAGAATCCGCGCCCAAATCCTCGATGAATGAGGCTTCGGGTGTAACCTGTTCGGCATTCACACCCAGCTGCTCAACAATGATATCCCTGACTTTATCTTCGATAGCCATGTTCTTCTCCTTCTTTTGTTTACCTTACTGCATCACCATTCCACCGCAAACCGTGAGAACCTGACCTGTCATGTAGGAGGAGGTCTCCCCCGCCAGGAACAGAACCACGTTCGCCACGTCCTCCGGCTGGCCGAAACGGCCCATCGGAATGGCATCCATCATCTTCTTACGAACTTCTTCCGGCAACGCCTCGGTCATCTTGGTCTGGATGAACCCCGGCGCGACCGCATTGACGCGGACATTGCGCGAGGCCAGTTCCCTGGCGGCCGACTTGGTAAGGGCAATGACCCCAGCCTTTGAGGCGGCGTAATTACACTGTCCGGCATTGCCAATCAAGCCAATAATTGAGGCGACATTGACGATCGTGCCGGTCCGCTGCTTCATCATCGGGCGGGCAACCGCCTTGGTGAACAGGAAGGTCCCCTTCAGGTTCACGGAAATCACGGCATCCCAATCCTGCTCGGACATCCGGATCATGAGGGTATCCTTGGTGATTCCGGCATTATTGACCAGGATATCGACCCGTCCGAACTCCTTCATGACGCCGTCCACAACCGTCTCCACGGCGGCCGCATTGCTGACATCCGCCTCAAAGCACTTCACTTTCCGCCCGGCCGCCTCGATCAACCCGACGGTTTCGGCCAGCCATTCGGCCTTCAGGTCGCACAGCGCCACATCACAGCCCTCGGCCGCCAGTTTCTTCGCGATTGCCTGCCCGATGCCACGTGCCGCGCCGGTCACCAGCGCCACTTTTCCTGTCATTGTTGCCATGATTGTCTCCTTGTTATGCCTTTAACGCCGCCACCGCTTTATCCAGCGTCGGCACATCCTGGATGCTCACCGAGGACGCATCCTTGTCAATCCGCTTAATCAGGCCCGCCAGCACCTTGCCCGGCCCGCATTCCACATATTCATTCACGCCTGCCTGCTTAAAGCCCTCAATCGTCGCCACCCACTGGACCGACGATGTCACCTGCCTGACCATCTGGCCCTTGATTTCGGCGGGTTCCCCGTGCGGTTTCCCGGTCACGTTCGACACCACCGGGACCCCCGGCTTCTTGAATTCCATCCCGGCCAGGACCTGCTCCAGCTTCGTCGCCGCAGGCGCCATCAGGGGCGAATGAAAGGCACCGGCCACGGGCAGAACAACCGTCTTCTTGGCGCCAGCCGCCTGGGCCAGCTTCTCCGCCTCGGCAATCTTGTCCTTGTCGCCCGACAGCACAATCTGCTCGGTCGAGTTGATATTCGCCATCTGGACGCCAGCCGCAGCGCAAACCTTCTCCAGCTCGGGCGCCGGCAGCCCCATCACGCTCACCATGCCGCCCGGGCGTGCCAGACAGGCCTCCTGCATGGCGGCACCACGCGCCTGGAGCACCTTGACCGTCTCCTCGAACGAAAGCACTCCCGCCGCCCACAACGCCGTCCATTCACCCAGGCTCAATCCGGCGAATCCGGACACCTGGACTTCGGGGCAAAGCTTCTTCAGGGCGGTATAGCAGGCCGCACTGGTCACAAAAATCGCCGGCTGGCACTTGTCGGACTTGGTGATCTCCTCGATCGGCCCCTCGGCGCACAATTTGGCCAGATCATAGCCCAGCACCGCACTGGCCCGGGCAAACAGATCCCGGCATTCCGGATGCGCCTCGATCAAATCCTTGCCCATTCCCACAAACTGGGCTCCCTGGCCCGCGAATACGACAGCTCTCTTTTTCATGAAATAAACTCCTTTTTCTTCAGTATTCAGAAGCCAGAAGTCCGTATTCAGAATGAGATCCCCATTCTGGATTCTGACTCCTGACTTCTGGATTCTTCCTCTACATCCTCACAACCATCGAACTCCAGGTCAGGCCACCACCGAAGGCAACAAACACAACGTTGTCGCCCTGCTTGATCCGGCCCTGCTGAATCGCTTCGTCCAGCGCCACGGGAATCGAGGCGGCGGACATGTTTCCATACTTGTCGAGATTGATGAACACCTTCTCGGGCCCAACGCCCAGGCGGTCCCGGATGGCTTCCACGATGCGCATATTCGCCTGATGGGGCACGATGCAGGCGATGTCGTTCAGGGTCAAGCCGGCCTGTTCCACCGCTTTGCGGGACGCTTCACACATGGCCCGGACCGCATGCTTGAAAACTTCCTTGCCCTCCATCTTCATGAAGTGCAGCCGCTTCTCGATCGTCTCGACCGAGGCGGGGGTCCGGCTGCCGCCGGCAGGTATGTTCAACAAATGGGCCAGGCTCCCATCGGAGCCGGTCACCACGGAGAGGATCCCCTCGCCGGTCGTCCGAGCCTGGAGCACCACGGCTCCCGCGCCATCGCCGAACAGCACGCAGGTGGTACGGTCCTGCCAGTCGGTCACGCCGCTCAACTTCTCGGCCCCGATCACCAGGGCGGTCTTGAACCGCCCCGTCAACAGGTACTGGTTGGCCATGTCCAGGGCAAACAGGAACCCGGAACAGGCGGCCTCCATGCCGATGCATGTGGCGTTTTTCGCTCCGATCAGGTGCTGGACAAAACAGGCCGTATTCGGCATCGGCATATCAGGCGACAGGGTGGCCACAATGATCAAATCGACCTCCTGCGGCGTCACCTTGGCGCTGGTCATCGCCCGTTTTGCCGCCTCGGCCGCGAGATCGGAGGTGGCCTGGTCGGGCCGGGCAATGCGGCGCTCGCGGATCCCGCTGCGAGTCACGATCCACTCATCGGTGGTGTCGACCATTTTCTCCAACTCGGCATTCGTGAGAATCCGCTCGGGAACATAGGAACCGATCCCGGTAATCGCGACGCGCGTTGTGCTCTTCATGTTTTTTTCAACTTCCTGGCTTCTTCAATAATATGGTCGTTAACATGATGGCCCACGGATTCACAAGCCACCCTGACAGCATGATATATCGCGGTACGGGAGGAGGATCCATGCGTAATGATGCATACTCCCTGAACCCCCAACAGGGGCGCTCCGCCGAACATTTCAGGATCCAACTTCTTCTTGATCGCCTTCAAGGCTCCCGTGAGCAGTGCCGCCCCGATCATCCGGATCAGATTGGCCTTGAACTCCTTCTTGATCCAGGATCCGATGGTGTGCGCCACGGATTCACTGGTCTTCAGGACAACATTGCCGACAAACCCGTCGCAGACGACCACATCGGTCTCGCCCTTGAACAGATCGTGTCCCTCCACATTGCCCCGGAAATTGATGGGGGCCGCGCTCAGGAGCCTGAACGCCTCCTTGGTGATCTCGTTCCCCTTGGAGTCCTCGCCCCCGATGCTCATCAGACCCACCACCGGATTCGGCTGGCCGAGAATTTCCCGGGCGTAGACACTCCCCATGATCCCGAACTCCACCAACAGATCGGCGCTACAATCGGTATTGGCCCCGGCATCAATGAGGACAATCGGACGCCCCGATGTCGGCATGACGGTGGCAATCGCCGGCCGTTGAATCCCCTCCAGGGTTCGCAGCTTGAGGGTGGCGGCCACCACCATGGCACCGGTATTGCCGGCGGAAACCGCTGCATCCGCCTCACCGGCGTTAATCATGTCCATCATCCGACTGATGGAATTGTCTTTTTTCTTGCGAATGGCAAGGGCAGGCGTCTCCTCCATGCCCACCACTTCGGCGGCATGCCGGATCACAAGATTCCCGGGAAGGGGCTCATACTGCCTGAGTTCCTTGCGAATCACCTCCTCCTGGCCAACCAGGATCAGTGACGTCAAGTCCTTCAAGTTGCGCGCCGCATCAACGGCGCCAGCCACAATCTCCCGGGGGGCGTAATCCCCCCCCATCGCATCGACGGCGATACGCATAGGCTTAATCAGCCTGGACGCTCACCACCTGCCGCCCACGGTAATAACCGCATGAACGACAGACCCGGTGCGGCTCCTGGGAAGCCCCGCACTGCGGGCAATTCTTGATGGTCATCACACGGGCCTTGATGCACGCGCGACGCGTACGAATCTTTGCCTTAGACTTTTTTCTCTTTGGTACTGCCATTTTTCACCTCAATCTTGTCCAAACCGCTAAATGCGGTCCAGCTCTCTGTCTCCTGCGGCTTACAACCGCACGCCTCCCGGTTCAGGTTTACACCACACCGGGGACACAGTCCACGGCACGACTCCCGACATAACGGGTAATTTGGAAAGGCGAGGATAATAGATTCGCGGACTTCATCCGTCAAGTCCAGGGTCTCATGAAGATTAGGGACCTCTTTTTCATAAAAAAAGGAGTGGTCATAAACCCCCTTTTCAAAGGATTCGGCACAGCGGGAACACGTGAACCGGACTTCAGCCCCCACCGTCCCCGTCACCAGCAGCTCATGCCCCAGGCACTGCGCATGCAGGGAGTAGGTGATCGGCCCCTCCACAGCGGCAGACGCATCCTTTTCCAGGGCAATGACTTCCGGCTGCTCCTCCCCCTCGAAATCCTTCCCTTCTTCCGGAATCCGCCAAGGTTCAATGATAATGGACATAATATGATACTCCCGATAAATGAGTGTTCAGTATTCAGTATTCCGTATTCAGTCTGACACCTGAAGACTGGATACTGAATACTTTTTCACGATAAACTTCTTCACCGGCGGGGGTACAAACTGGCTGATATCCCCTCCGCGGTCAACAATTTCACGAACGGTGCTAGAACTGATGTAACTGTGGGTTTCCTTGGGCATGAGGAAAATAGCCTCAATACCGGGAGCCAGCTTCCGGTTGGCCAACGCCATCTGGAACTCATATTCAAAGTCGGAAAATGCCCGAAGCCCCCTCAGCAGCACATGCACCTTCTTCGAGCGGGCATAATCCACCAGCAGACCGTCAAAGGAATCCACCTTGACGTTCTTGATGGATTTGACCGAGGCCTTGACCATCTCGAGCCGCTCCGCCGCGCTGAAAAAGGTCTGTTTGCGCGAATTCACCCCGACCGCCACAATCACTTCATCGAAAATATGGGCCGCCCGCTCAATCAAATCAAGATGGCCCAGGGTAAGCGGATCAAACGATCCCGGATAAATAGCAGAATGTCTCATAGTCGTATTCCTCATTCCGGATTCTGGATTCTGACTCCTGGATTCTCTCGCTTCCGATACACCGTCAACCTTGTCCCGCCATACGCCTTCATCGTCACCCGTTCCCAGGCGTGATGAACCGCCTCAGGCTCCTCCCGCGACTGTTCCATCACAAAAAAACCCTTCGCGCCGAGCACCGGGCTTCCCGCCAGGGTCTCAAGCAGTCGCATGGCCCAGCGCGCCGCTCCGCTCCGGTCATAGGGCGGATCAGCGAAAATCAGGTCATACTCCCCAAGCCCCTTCAGGCCATCGAGACTGCGGAACACATCGCCCCGGATCGCCCGCCATTCCTGATTCCCGTCTTTTCCCTCATCGCTCCCGCACAGGACCCGGATGTTCTCCTGAAGCACCGCAAACACCCGGCCATCGGTCTCCACCCAGCACACCCGGGCCGCCCCCCGGCTCCATGCCTCAAGTCCGACAGACCCGGATCCGGCAAACAGGTCCAGAAAACGACATCCCGGAATCTGGGCGGCAAAAGAGGAAAACAGGGCCTGCCGCACCATATCCTGCGTGGGCCGTACCGTGTCCCCCCGGGGTACTTTCACCAGACGCCCCCCCACTATGCCTCCCGTCACTCTCATAAGCAACGGACTATACCGCTTCCGATCCCCCGAATTCAATGTCCAAGAGGGATTCGTAATGGGTCAGTTATAGGGGGTGCCCCGCCACCTTGCGTGGCGGGAACCAAACATTTTCGCGACCCGTGGCACAAGGCCACGGGGACGCCCCCCCTGTGTTCGTAATGGGTCAGTTATAGGGGGTGCCCCGCCACCTTGCGTGGCGGGAACCAAACATTTTCGCGACCCGTGGCACAAGGCCACGGGGACGCCCCCCCCCTGTAACTGACCCCTTACAGGGATTCTACTGCAATTGTTGACGATCCGGAAATCGAACGATATCATTCCGCCATGTCCATGTGCTTTGACCATACATACGACACCGCGTTGCTGATCGGCATTGCGATTACCTCATTGTTGGCAACCCTTTCAACGGGGGTAGTCTGGCTATTCAAGCGGCAGCTTCTTCGAAAAACAGAGGGACTGAAAACCCAGAACAAGGCGCTCAGAATGGCAGAGGAGCGCTACCAGCGTTTGTTCGAGATGGAGACGGACGCACACATCCTGACGGATAATGAATCCGGAAGGGTCCTCGAGGTCAACCCCGCCGCCATCGCCCTCTACGGCTACAGCCGCGAGGAATGGCTCGCGATGAGCCACACGGATGTGTCGGCGGAACCCGACAAGACCCGGCACGCCACCGTCAACGGGATAGCCCGTGTCCCCCTCCGCTGGCATCGCAAGAAGGATGGAACGGTTTTTCCCGTTGAAATCACCGCCTATCATTTCGAATGGCAGGGGAAGCCGGTCCACGAAGCCGCTATCCGCGATATTTCAGAGCGGAGAAAAACCGAGGCCGAGCTCCGCATGCTCATGACCGCCATTGCCCAGATTCCCGAAAGCGTGATGATGACGGACGCCCAGGGCCATATCCTGTATGTAAACCCGGCCTTCGAGCGCATCACTGGCTACAGCCGGGCCGAGGCGATCGGCAAAAATCCCCGTATCCTGAAAAGCGGCAGGCAAGACGCTCAGTTCTACCTGGACCTGTGGGCCACCCTGACCACGGGACAGGTTTGGCGGGGTCATTTCATCAACAAGAAGAAAGACGGAACCTGCTACACGGAGGACGCCGTCATCGCACCCGTCCGGAACGACTCAGGGGAAGTGGTCAACTACATCGCCATCAAGCGGGACATCACCCACGAGGTAGAGGTGGAAAACCAGTTGCGCCAGGCCCAGAAAATGGACAGCATCGGGCGGCTGGCAGGCGGGGTAGCCCATGATTTCAACAATATCCTGATGGCGATTATCGGAAACGCCGAACTGGCGCTCGAAGCCCTGCCCGCCGACAACTCAGTCAGGACGGATATCGAGGAGATCCTCCACAGCAGTGAACGGGCCGCCGCCCTGACCCGCCAGTTGCTCACCTTCGCGAGACACCAACAGGTCCACCCGCAGGTGTTGAAAATCAGTGAACTGATCCTGAACCTCAGCCGGATGATGCAACGCCTGATCGGAGAGAATATTTCACTGAAAACGGAAATAGCGACCGACCTGTGGTCGGTCAAGGCGGATCCCAGCCAGATTGAACAGGTGCTGGTAAATATGGTGATCAATTCCCGGGATGCCATGCCCGGGGGCGGCACCCTGACCATCCGGACCCTCAATATGACCTTCGACGTTTCCTCCGCAACCCGTTATCAGGAAATGCCGCCGGGCGAGTATGTGAAAATCCTGGTCCAGGACACCGGCACCGGTATCCCCGAAGACGTGAAGGAGCACATCTTTGAACCCTTCTTCACCACGAAAGCCAAGGGAAAGGGAACGGGAATCGGGCTGGCCACCTGCTTCGGCATCATCAAGAAAAACGGCGGGTATATCGGCTTTGACAGCGCGGTGGGGAAAGGCACCACCTTCCGAATCTGCTTCCCCCGCTGCAGGGAAGCACTGTCAAATCATCAGACGGAACCGCTCCGGAAGGAGTGGCGCGGCACGGAAACCATCCTTCTCGCGGAAGATGACAAGGCCCTGCGACAGGTGGTCAGTCGCGCCCTGGCGGCCAACGGTTACACGGTTCTGGAAGCGGTGAATGGCCGGGATGCGCTTGACGTGGCAGCGAATTACGCGGGGAATATCCAGCTCCTGCTGAGTGATGTGATCATGCCTGAAATGAACGGGTCGACTCTGCTGGATCACCTGATACAGACCCGTCCCGCCATTAAGGTGATCTTCCATTCAGGTTATATTGATGACGCCTTGGTGGGCGATTCCATGGCCAAGCATGGGGCCTTGTTTATCGAAAAACCCTTTTCCGTAGCGGCGCTCCTGTCAAAAATCAGCGAAGCCCTCAAATCGAAATAACCGCTACTACAACCCGATCGAACCGAATGGATTGGAATTGAACTGGGGCCGCGATGCCGGACGCGGACTTCGGTCTGGTCCTCGCCGATCCCCGGACGAGGCACCCGCCGGCCGACTCGAATTCCCGGTTCCCGGCCCCTTGGCACTCAAGGCAATGCGCTTGCGGGGAATGTCGATGTCAATCACCCAGACCTTGACCCGGTCCCCGGTCTGAACCACCTCGGCCGGATCCGTGATATACCGGTCGGACAGGGCGGAGACATGGACCAGCCCGTCCTGATGAACCCCGATATCGACAAAGGCGCCGAAGGCCGTGACGTTGGTGACAATCCCCATCAGCTCCATGCCCGGCTTCAAATCCTCCATCGTATTGACATCATCACGGAAACACGGCGCCTCGAACGTCTCGCGGGGGTCCCGCCCGGGCTTCTTGAGTTCAGCGAGAATATCCTTCAGCGTGGGCTCGCCGACATCCGCGCTGACATAGCTCCGGAGGTCGATCTTGTCCACACTCTCCTTGTTCCCCACAAGATCCTTGAGGCCGACTCCGAGGTCTTTGGCCATCTTCTCGACCAACGCATAGCGCTCCGGATGCACCGCCGAGGCGTCCAGGGGATGATCCCCGTTGCGCAGCCGCAGGAATCCCGCCGCCTGCTCGAACGCCTTCGGCCCGAGACTCGGCACCTTGAGCAGGCTCGCGCGGCTTGTGAAGGCCCCGGCCTTGTCGCGGTGAGCGACAATTTTCTTGGCCAGGCTGTTGCCGATCCCCGACACCCGCGCCAGCAGGAAGGCGCTGGCGGTATTCAGTTCCACGCCCACATGGTTCACGCAACTGACCACCACATCCTCCAGCTTCTGCGCCAGCAAAGGCTGGTGGACGTCGTGCTGGTACTGCCCCACCCCGATGGACTTCGGATCAAGCTTCACCAGCTCGGCCAACGGATCCTGCAAGCGGCGTCCGATCGAGATCGCGCCACGCACCGTCAGGTCCAGGTCCGGAAACTCATCGCGGGCCACCTCGGAGGCGCTGTAGATACTGGCGCCTGACTCGTTGACCTGGATCACCATGACGTTCTTGATGTTGGCCTTCTTGAGCGTGTCGCGGATAAAGCCCTCCGTCTCGCGTCCTGCCGTTCCGTTCCCGACGGCGATCGCCGCGGGTTGCACCTTGGCAACCAGCTTGACCAGGTCGATCCTCGCCTCCATCTCGCCACGATCCCCCTGGCTGAGATACAGCGTGGTGTTCCCCAGGAATTTCCCCGTGCCATCCAGCGCCGCCACCTTGCATCCCGTGCGAATGCCCGGATCCACCGCAATCACCGCCCGCCCGCCCAACGGCGCCGCCAGCAACAGGTTGCGCAGGTTCTTGGCGAAGATCTCCACCGCCGCGCGGTCGGCCTTCATCTTGAGATCCACGGACACATCCGTCTCGACACCGGGCGAGATGAGTCGCTTATAACTGTCCTCGACCGCCGCCCTCAGGTGCGCCGCATAAGGGGACCGCTCGTTCAACTTCATGATCTCGGCAATCCGCTTCATGATCGGATCGGCATCCACCACGAAGGACCGCTTCAGCACGCCCTCGTTTTCCCCGCGCCGGATGGCGAGATAGCGGTGCGACGGGATGTCGGCGGCCTTCTCCTTGAACTCATAATACTGTTCGAACTTTGTCGGTTCCTTGGTGGCCTCCTTGACCGCCTCGGACACAATGAACCCGTTGGCCGCGAAGGACTGGCGCGCCAGGGCCCGGATGTCGGCATTCTCCGAAACCAGCTCCGCGACAATGTCGCGGGCGCCGGACAGGGCTTCATCGGCCGATTCCACTTTCTTTTCCGCATTAATGAACGCTTTGGCGGCGGCGTCCGGCTTGCCGGTGGCCGGTTGCTGGAGGATCAGTTCCGCGAGGGGCTCGAGCCCCTTCTCGCGCGCGATCATGGCGCGGGTGCGGCGTTTCGGCTTGTAGGGCAGATAGAGGTCTTCCAGCGTGTTCTTGGTGGTACAGGCAAGAATTTTGGACTTCAGCTCGTCCGTCAGCTTCCCCTGCTCCTCGATCGAGTTCAGGATGGTCGTGCGGCGCTCTTCCAGATCCTTGTAATAGTCCAGCCGCTCCT
>Ga0247841_10010896_pt1 | contig 12248 bp, 13 predicted proteins | sample LaCruzMarch2015__2_FD_192410 | JGI IMG/M metagenome (GOLD analysis project Ga0247841, IMG submission 192410) | Freshwater microbial communities from meromictic Lake La Cruz, Castile-La Mancha, Spain - LaCruzMarch2015_18m | ecosystem: Environmental > Aquatic > Freshwater > Lake | place: Spain... | reverse complement strand
TATGAGTTAATAACATTCTGAAAGTGATTGGTATATCAGGGAATTTTGGATTTCTAACCCGAAAAGGCAAAAACAAATTGATGTCATCGTCAAGTGCAAATTTGTCATCATCATACAAGGTCATTAATGCAGCACCCGTAACAGTTTTTGAAAGTGAAGCAAGAACAAACAAGGTATTGATATTGACCGGAATTTTCTGTTTTAAATCAGTCATACCACAAGTCTTTGACCAAACCATTATGTCCCCTTCAATAATACCAGAAGAAAATCCTACCAGATCTCCCAGGGCAAATAATGAATCAATTTCTTTTTCAAGGGAATCATACTTATTCGAATTTCCATAACAGCACTGCAATAATAGAACACTTAAACAAATGCCTGCTAAAAATTGCGATTTTTTAAACTTTTTCATTTTACAATTAATTTTGGCGGGGTTTAAAAATTCATTTTTTTTATTTGATTCAAAAAAATCGGGTCCGCCGGCGTGCCGGCTTTCCTGTCTTGACAATATTTTGTTTTTCTGTCCTTTCACAAGGTTTAGTTTCAATTTTACTATGCCGTTGCCTGTTTCTTACACCTGGCGGTAACGTTTGCAGCTACAAGAAGTTGGCGATTTTCACCACTAAACTTCATACGAAGAACGAATGTTTGATAAACCCCAAAACTGACATACGAAGCACTGAGCCGCCAATTTATTGCAGGTGCTGTTATGGGTATTGGTTCTTTTATCCTGCGTTGTCATATGCTGTTTTTATCCATTCCAAAACTTCTTTATCTATTTCTTTGATGTCTGTAATGTTGATTTTATGGGAACACATTGCATTTGGTTTTTCTGCTTCCAATTTTCCCCTGGCTTCTTGCCCTTTCAAGTTAATACCAATCTCAAAACGGGTCTTTGTCGCAGGATTTAATGTTGCAAATTGTTTCTTTCGTCTCAAACTTACATATGAGTTCTTTGGTGCAATTTCAATATCCTTGACAAACTTTGATATTTCGCTCATTAGTTTGTCGTAAAACGGTTTCAAGTGTTCTTTACCTTGATATTGTTTTGTTATTAAGTCGTCTTGATTTTTTGCTGAACCTGCATCTGTTTGGTTTGCTTTATGTGCTACAAGGTTGGCAAATCCGTGAGTAAACTCGTGTTGCTCTTTTAGAAATTTTATTATTTCTCCGTGTTTTGAAAAGTTTTGTTTCTTCACAATGTCAATCCATTGTTGCAATGTTTTACCTGTGTTCTTATGCAGGTTTTCAATCATTGTTTGAGTTGCTTTGTCCATATTTTAAGGTTTTAATTTCCAAAATATTTATTTAGTTTAATATATACCTCGCTATTTATAAATCATTATAAATCGTAAGTTTAATCAAAATTAAGATGGTCTAAAGGACTTTTTACCTGCTCCATTGCCTTGTGCGTTATATGCGTAAATATTTCGGTAGTCTTACTCGGACTGTGTTCCAACAGATCCTGTATATATCTCAAATCAGTTCCTATTTCGAGCAAATGGGTTGCAAAACTATGTCTTAAAGTATGCACTATGGTTTTCTTTGCAATAGTAACATTAATGTCCAAAATTTTCAAGTGTTATAAAAACCGCAAGTATCCTTGTTGACTCCTCTTTAAAAACAAAAGACTATTCAGAATGCAGATTATAATCTTTTCTGTTTAGAGTGCACGGATATATAGTTTACCGGTGTACCATTCAAGGCATCAATAAGAACAGCTGTGAGTTTTCTGCCAAAGGTACAGCCGGTGTCGATATTCATATAATGACCTTTTACATATTCGACCTTATCGGTCGGCGTATGACCAAATATTTGCAGTTTATCGAGTTTTGATGGCATATAGCGATTCCATAAGACATTATCGAGCGGTTTGTTTTTAACGATTCCGCCGTGTGAGATAATACAGTTATCAAGTTCTATTATCAGAGGCAGGTTCGAAATAAAATCGTAATGCCCGGTATCACGGAATTCATCCGCAAATTCAAGAATTATTTTGTTGTTTTCCCCGAGATAACTGAGTAAGGTTTTCTCGGCACCGTCCAGCATCCATTGAAAAAGAGTATTTTCATTCCGCCGGAAAATACCGGGATTAGATTTAAGAATTGTTTTAAGAAGCATATCCTCATGATTACCCATTACAGGTTTGATGCCTTTGTCTATACAAAACTGAATGACGCTTTTAGAATCCGGTCCGCGGTCAATCAGGTCACCGACGGAGTAAATTTCGTCCGTATGAGCTGACAGTTTATCATACAGTTCGGATAATTCATAAAAGCAGCCGTGTATATCCCCTATTACTGCTATTGTTTTTTCAGTTGGCATATACAAATATAATTAATTTTAAAAAATTATTTACAAGATAAAGGATGCCGTGCTGTAAATATCATCAGATATTTCAACGGTTTTGCTTAAAAAAGATACTTTTAATTGATATTGAAATAGTTAAGTTTCAATAACCAAGTCAGGATACATTTTGTATCCAGATAAACAAGTTAGTTTAAATTTATAAATCATCATGACGGAACAACATCCTTTTAAACCATTTGCACCGGTAAACAGCGAGACTCTGATTTTGGGAAGTTTTCCTGGTAAAGAATCAACACAAAAACTAAGAGATCGCGATTGGTTTTATTGCGCGAACAGAAACCAATTTTGGAAAATTATGGAATTAGTATATAATAAAAACTTATCATCACTTGATGCAAAGCAACAATTATTGCAAGAAAATAAAGTTGCTATAACTGATATTATACTTTCTTGCGAGAGACGAGGCAACAATAATAAAGATACCAATCTTATTAATAAAAAATATAATCGAGACGCTATTTATTCAATATTAGACTCAAATCCGATAAAGAAGATTCTTTTTACCAGTAAAGGTGTCCATCAAGAATTTTTAGAGAATTTCAATATGCAGTTAAACATTGAACTCATTGTACTACCATCTCCATCGCCTATTTACAGAAGACTAAATTTACAAGATAAAGCTATCGAATATAAAAAACACTTAAAAGATTAACAATAAGATATGAGCAATCAAAGGCATTAAAAGTACAACAGTAAAATTGCACATAAAAGATTGCACAATATTTTATTTTAATGATAATTAAAATTCTTTATAAAGATGCCGGCCGTATTTACGGAAATGGGCTGAATCTTCTTTCTTTCTGTCGTTTTTTAAATTTCTGTAAACCTGCTTTATATGCTTTTTGTATCTGAGCCGGACACCAAAGTGTGAGGCGGCGGCTATTAGTTTGAAATAACCCCAGACAGATAATGCCGAGACGATGATGGAAAAAGAGTACATTTTATAAACATGGAACTTTGTTATATTAAATGGGTCATTACCGCCGAAAATATTATAATAAAACCAAAGCAAAATAGAGCGGATTGATTCAACGATTATCCATAGCAAAACCGCAAAGAATGACAGGATAAAATCTATTATGACTATGACTAAGTTTTCCATTTTTATTGTAATTTAATGGGAGTATGTGGACAAATGATGTCCAATTTAAATATTTTCTAATACGTTACCCATGTTATACAATTCAGAACACCGCCTTCGAAGGAGAGTTCTTTGATGCCGTCGAGGCAAACGGGAATAATTTCCAGGTCTTTGAAATTCTTTTTCAAAACATTCACGGCGTCCAAATCTTCCGGGATGTTATACTGAGGAAGAAATATTTTATTTTCGAGCCTGATAAAATTGATATAATTACCGAAAGCAGGTGCGATGCCGCCTTTTCTTACGGGAAAAAGAGGTATTGAATTCTTGATTCTTACGATTTTATATTCATTACCGAGTTCATTCTGAAGCTGTTGGGAGACTTTATCCATAAATTCTTTCGATTCATTAAGCTCCAGGAAGGAAACTATATTTTTGCCGCTTGAAAGAGTTTCCAGGGAATATTCAGTAGGATAATCCCCTACCAGCAATGTTTTATTGTCAATAAACCTTACGGAACCGTCCGTATGCCCCGTTTCCTCTCCCGGCTCGACAGGAATAAATATTAATTTATTAATCCCGAGATATTTACTAAAAATGTCTTCGATTTCTTTAATCGAATAATACTCATTATCACTTATTACACGGTTCGTCACAATTCCGATGCCTTCACCGTTATGCGTAAAATTCCCTCCGTCAAGAATGAGCGGAACATCAATCATCTGCAAATTCAATAAACCGGCTAACGTTTTACCGGATTCCTGCCCGCCAGCTGATATCGATTTGCTTTGATAAAAGGGTTCGTATTTAAACTTCATCAAAACAGAATTACCTGCTTCATCACGAGTAGGAATCGGCGCCCAATCCCTTATCCATATATTATCGACAGACAGAAATAATTTCAATTTAGATAGCTCAGTTGGGACCGTATAATCAGCAGCATGAAATAGATTGTTCCCAATCATAGTTACATTTATATATCCAGGAAAACAAAAAACTAATTGTTCATATAGTTTACATAATATTTCCTGCCTTATATTCCTCATTGATACAGGAATGCTTTCAGGATCTACGATGAATATCTCTTTTGGAATCTCCCATTCAGGGATAGCTTTGTAATTCATCTTCCGCCTCCGAATCCGAATGTGTTTTCTTCCTTTAACTGTGTTTTATAGAAACCCTTGTGATTGCGCTGAAGGTATTTCATCAAATCGTCTTTTCTGAACAGCGGATTCATTTCAACAATAATATTCAGCTGTTTTACCAGGTTGACGATGTAAGCACCGGTAACCTTTTTGCTCTCCATATAGTCGAGCGCTTCATCATCAAACAGGGCAATAATACTTTCATTCTGAGTTTTCTGACGTATCAGGTCAGTATAGAATCTTTTTTCGAAATCTCCGAAATCAATGATTTCGTCAAACCTACCTGGACGGGAGGCGGCGATATCGACTAAATTCTTGTCGTTCGTGGTCGCAATAATGAAAACCTTATTTTCCAGAATACCATCGAGAGCGGTCAGGAATGTACCGAGTGTATGTTTTGCAAACCCTTCTTCGCGTTTACCGAACATTAAATCAAGGTCGTCTATACAGATAACGCAAGGAGCAAATAGTTTTGCAAAATCAAACAAAAGCCATTCGCATCCGTTCATATTCTTTGGAATAATTACATTCCCGACTTTGGAACACTGTTCGACAACTGCGCGAACGACTTCTGTTTTGCCGAGACCCGGTTTTCCGGAGAGCAGATATCGCAAAGGGGAATTATTCTTATCAAAATGTTTGAATGCATATATGAATCGGCGGATATCGCTTATGATATTTTCGCTGATTAAAATATTGTCAAAATTACTTTTCGGAGGTTTAATGAGCTGAATATCGAGGCTATTCACGTTTATTCTTTCTGCATCAGGTGATATTTCCATACAGCCGGTTTTATATGACGAGGTATAACTTAAAGCAAGACGAATTAATTCGTATCCGATTTTTCTGTCAGGTTCGCTGTTTCTCTCGTAGGCAAAATGAATGCAATAATGCAGGCAGCCGCTTCTGTCCTTATTCTCTATGAGATTGGCTATATAACTGACGCCTTTATACTCAAATTCCACGAAAGATTTATCAATACAAACATTGTATAAACTGCCCACTTTTGCTTTCATTGCCTCGTGAAATCCGTCAAAGCGATACGAATAAAGCCTGTTGACCTTCAATTCCGGAACGGTTACAGTTTCTTCGTAAACATTCACAAGAAGTTTGAAAATATCCCTGAAATAAAACTTATTGAACTCGAATGATATCGGGATAGCAGATATTCTCAATTTTTTGTTCAGATGCACTTTTCCCGTACCGTTCACGAAAGAATTCTGCGACATACTATTTTCTATAATCTTTGGTATATTGTCATCCATTATATTTTATTTAAAAGTTTATATTTTCTTCTAATTAGTTCACATAGTAAAATTAATACTTTATGTGGACATATAGTGACCAGGGAAGATGTTTTTAAGAATTTATTGCGTACGGATAAAAGGAACAGATAGATTAATACCGTACATGGACACATTTTGTCCACTTTGGCGCATATATTTATAATAAAAAGAATATTATAACAATATTTTATAAAAATAAATTAGTAAAATGATGAAAACAAATACACTATTTGAGCAATCACGAATTACTGTGATTGAAATAGGTTCAAAATTGCTTCTTATTTTAAATATTCTATTAATATGGTTTACTTTTAGTGCATGCCAAAAGCAAACTCCGTTTAAAAAAGAAGTAGTAAAAGAATTAGATAGAAAAGATACCCCTATTATTATCAAATCATCAGAAGATGCTAAAAAATATGCACCGGGGACGTGGCAATTTACAAATCCGTGCCCAATGTGGGAAAAATATGTAATCAAAGGAGACAATACATACGAGTGTTATCATGCCCAACCAAGAGACGGCAAGTGGACGTTTATTAATACCGGAAGATGGCAGATAAGATCAGACAGATATACAGATACAGGAGAAGAGTATCTTTTTATTGAAGTGTTTATGAAGGAAACAAAAAAATCTTCAAGTAAATCAGAATATAGTTACAGATTTGTATTCGAGAATTCCAACGAATTATATTCTAAAAATCTCGGAGCAATTGGCAATTCAAAGGGAATCAGAACGGAAGAAAGTCCCTGGAAATAGTATATAATCGGAATATTAACTTTATTTGAAATAAAATAGCGGTACCGGATAGTAGTATTAAAATCATTGTTGTACTGAACCGCGGCTAGGGTTTGGGATGTATTACTGAGAATTTTTTTGAAAAAGCTGGTGTGATGCCGAATCATGACAAAGTGATAAAAGGAGACTGACATAATTTCAGCACTAAGGTTGACAGAATTGAATTGTCAATGGGATATAACTTTCCGTTTATCAAGAAGAAATAGAAACAACTATTTTCTGATTGCATATTTTTACAACTAAAATAAATATTATTATATTATGGGAGACACATTTAATCCGAAAAGTTTAACTATAGAGCAATTATTCGGTAATACAGATGCACTTTATCAAATTCCGAGATATCAAAGACCTTATAAATGGGCAGATGATCAAATTGATAAATTATGGGATGATATCAAAACATCTTATGATAATAATGATTCTGATTATTTTCTCGGATCAATCATTACTGCAAAGGCGGAAAAAGATGGAATATATTTTGATGTTATAGACGGGCAACAAAGATTGACTACCTTAATGATCTTGTTTTGTGTACTGAGGGATAATTATCCTGAAATAAATAATGGACTTACAGATGATACTCTTACAGTAGTTGATAAAAGCGTATTAGAAAGTTCAATTATTTTAAATGGTAAATCTAATAGGTTAAAGTTACACATGCAGGCTAATCATCAAAGTGATTTCGAAGATTTAATTGTTAATAATGGAAGCACAATAAATTTAGAAAAGCCAACAAAGAAACAAATAAATTCAGATGAAGAACCACAGTTTAAATTTATTAATACAGCATTATTTTTCAAAAGCAAACTGGCTGAGATTGGATTAACCGAAGCAGGGAAACTTATAAATTATTTGTTTCAAAAAGTGAAAATTATAAGAATTGACTGTACCAGCAAGGTTTTTGCGATTAAGTTATTTCAAGTATTAAATGACAGGGGGTTAGATTTAACGGCGGCTGATTTAATAAAAAGTTTTTTGATTGAAAAAATTTCGCAAAATAATCGAAATGATGAAGAAAATTTGAGGAAAAAGGAGGAACAGTTTATTTCAGATTGGAGGGAAATTGAGCAAAATGTAAAGAATATAGATATTAATATGAATGATATGTTTATTATTTATGAATATTATTTATTGGGAAGCAATCCCGCAAAATCGCTATACGAAGAGTTAAAAAATATTTTTGGGAAAGATGACCCAATAGACACAATAAAAGATTTTAAAGAATTCGTTAATTTATATTACACTGAAATATTCATGAAAGAAGATAAGAATTTATATTCTCTAAGATATTTAAGGTGGAATTTCTATTGGAAGAGTATATTAATGTCAGCCTATAAAATGAAATTTATAGCTATACCTGAACTAATTATATTAATGAGAAGATATTATTATTTATATTGGATAGCAGGCAAAACACTTACGTCAATAAAGCAAACATCGTTTAATATCATTAAATACATTAAAGAACAGAAAAGTCTAAAATTCATCGAGGAGGAGTTAAACAATAAATTAAAAGCAGATAGAATATTTGATTCAGTTCTCAATAATTTAACAGATGATGATATTTATAGTACGGCTTGGTGCAAACCATTATTTTTGCTGATTGAATATAATTCAACAGATAATTGTAAGCCTACTTTTATTGAAATGAACCGTGATTTACATATCGAACATGTCTTACCAATTAAATATAAAAATATCAAAGAATGGAATCATATAACTAATAGCATAGCAGATAAATGGCTAAATTCAGGTGGTAATTTGACTTTATTAAGCGGTACAAAAAATATAAAGGCAAGTTATAATCCGTTTCACATGAAAATGGAAGCTTATAAAGGAAAAGGATTAGATTATAAAAATGATAAAATTACTGCTTTCATTATTACTCAAAGGATTGTTGAGGACTATACTTGTGATAAATATAATAAAGAATGGAACCTAAATTCAATGCAGGACAGGTGGGAATGGTTTTGCAAAGAAATCAAAGATATTCTTGATATTGACACATCCGCAATACAAAAAAGAGTTTACTAATTTTAAACGAATCTATGGATATTTTACGAGCAATGCCGATAAAATGCAGAGCAGGAGAAATATCGATATTTATTTTAATTGCTGTTCTCGTCTGCAGTTCCTGTAAAACTAACACAGATGACAGGCTTCAAGGAAAATGGGAAGTAATAAAGGGCGGATCTTTAGGACTTACAGAGATTTCATCAATGGAATTTTCAAACGGGAATGTCTATGTGACTCAAAATAGTATTTTCGGAAACATAACAACACCTTCGCAATATTCAATAAAAAGTGACGGTAAAATATTAGTCGGCGGCTTTATATTTGAATTTGCCGGGACTGATATACTGGAAACAAGAAATATTTCCTTATTGAGTTTTAAACTGAAAAAATTAAAATAATACAGAACTAAAACTGATTTAAGAATAGTTACCTGCATGGACACAGCCTGTCCACATTATCACTTATATTTGTAATAAAAAGACTATGGAGAATAAAATTTCAAGCGATGCATTTGTTAACGGAAACGGGAAAGTTCATTTAACCGAAACCTTTAAAATATCCGGCAAGCAGATAGCTTTTGAATTCAATAAATTCTATTACCAGGAAATACTGAACCTGCTGGTGAATGTTCACGAAAACGTTATTATACTGCCCGAACTGCAGGTGAAAAGATTATTAATGGTGACATTAGACGGATTTTTAAGCATGCCTTCGAATATGGGGAAAAACGGCTTTCTTGAGACACTCCCGGTTAAGGTATATACGGAATTTATTTACAAAGACGTAATCTATATCGCTGACCTGTTTTTTGAAACTAACAGGACCGGAAAAATGTGTTATTATATTACCTTCAGCCACGACGAGAAAGCAACACCTGACGAAAATGTCGGTTTTGGACTTTTATCATTAGCTTTCTGTAATACATCGTTATACAAAACGGGGTGCGTTGAGATTTATCACAGCGGCGACCGTCTGGTTATAAGCAATTTAGACGTTACGCGAATTACACCGCCTGCAGGAGACCTTGATAAGATTTTCATAAAAGCCGGAATCAAGGAATGCATATCAAGATTTATATATACATTTGAAAACTATGATACATTCAAAACCCCCTTAAAATATCTTCTCTCGGGCAAGCCGGGACTCGGGAAGACCGAAGTTATGCGAGCGGTTATAGATAAATGTTCAAAACACGGACTTGTGATAATACCCACTGAAATGAACGGAGCTGAATGTCTTTTGTTCAAGTTCGGTAAATTATTCTCACCGGCGCTGATATGCATAGATGATATTGACCTAACGCTTGGTTCGCGTGATAACGGATTTAACAAGAAAGCTCTCAGCACTTTTCTTAGCGAGATGGACGGCATTGTACAAAATCAAATATTTGTAATCGCGACGACAAACGATAAGATGCTGGTTGACATAGCCGCTTCACGACCGGGCAGGTTTGATGAAATTATTGACTTCGGAGAATTCGATAAGGTTTTCTATCTCGACCTTATCAGGCAGAGAACCGATGACGAATGCATTATATCACTGTTTGATGAAAGCATTCTGAAATTAATGGATTCAAAAAAAGTAACTGGTGCGTTTATAGTAAACCTTGTAAAGCAGTTAAAGATAATGACTAAAATGAATCCTTATTATTCGAAATCGGATTTACAAAACTATCTGAACTCAAGTTACAAAGGATTCTACAAAAAGCAGGAGGAAGGAAAGGCACTGGGGTTTTAAAATACATTATTTAGGCAATGAATAACAGAGTAGAAAATAATTAATTATAGTTTAATAAAACATTAACTAATATATTTATTCTTATTACGGATTTGCCCAAAGATTTCTTTCAATAATTACTTTTTTTCTGTCACATATCCAACAATCTATATTGATAATTTCCCAAGGATAATATTCATTACGTGCCAGCAAACTATTCCCCTCAGATATATTTTGAATTAAGGTTTTTCTTTTGACCGCGGATATAAGAGCTATCGAATTTTGTGTTGGAGATGATATTATAATTTTTTTTATGTCATCCCAATTATGCTTATTATTTTTCCCACCATTGCCTAAATATAATAATTCAAATCCTATATTTTCATATTTAAAAGAATCAGAATAGTCATTCAATGATTTTAATTTATTCTCATAATTTTTGACAGTAGTTTCAACTTCAACAGGAATAAATGGTTTACTGTCAACGCACAATAATAAATCTGCATTATACTGGCCTTTTCTACCTTTTCCAGTTTTTGGAGAAGGTGCACCATCCAGGACAGAATGTTTATCTGATAAGGATATCCATGCAAAAGAGAGAAATCCGATAATAGAATTGTGAGCAGAACCATAAATTCTGTTTAATTTGCCCCAATTAAATTCAGATTTAGATAACACGTCAAATATTTCTTTTGATTCCATATCTATGTGATGTTAATTTTCCATAATATCTGCACAACTTCATGTGGTAAAGGACTAATGTACTGAAATATCTGAGTTCAAGAAATTAAGTTTTTTTAAATTCTTTGATAAATTCTGACTTGCTCGACTTAAATCTAATTTCTTGTTTTTCTGAAGTTTCATGAAGTTTACCGCTTCCTATTAACCAAAATAATTTGTCAACGGCATAAGGAACTTCATTTATATCCTGACAATATTTTATAACTTTTCTAAATATATTATAATCATTATCATCTTCATTACAGAGTCCAACCCCGGTAAAAATATCCCTAATATGTGTGTCCGGTTTAATAAATTCAGGCGAGATATATTCCTTCGTAAAATCACAAGCCAATGCAAATCCATATCCGAATATTTCTTCTTTCAAGATTAAAGGAAATGCTAAACGAATATCGGGATTATCCGAAATAAAAGTATCAACATAAAGAATATATTCATTATAAGAGCTAAACCTTGACAGATAGTTCGCTATCGAAATAATTGATTTACAGAAGATAACCCAAAACGAATGAGAATTATCAATAACCATACGCCCTGGAGGGGTGTAATTTCTATTCTCTTTAATGGTTTTAAACAATTGCTCCCAATTAACATATTTGACCTTTATTTGAATTGGATAATATTCACAGAGGATTTTACTCAATTTTTTAATATCGCCAATCGCGTTTGGCATTCCTTGTCTATTCGATGAATGCGATATCATATTATAACAAATATCATTAATTGATTTTGGTTTTCTAATCTTCCAAAGATCCAAATAATAATTTATGTCGCCATTAGATATATTTGGTCTCTTTAATAAATATTCTTTACCGAATGAAAAGAGTCTTTTTTTATCTTTTTTATCCATGATAAATTTATTTGAGTTTTTTAGTAGTAATCTTTACATGTATTGATAAAGGTACAGAAAATTATACTTAGATAATATTCACATGTCAAATGATGCTTAGCGATTATGCCTGCACACTACCACAAAACAAGAATCCAAAACGTAAAATAAAATATTGCTGCTATAATACCGAACACAATGAGAATGAATTTAAATGCGCAATTCTGCATTGTGTAAAGCCGCTTAGATAATTTTTCCGAGTAAA
>Ga0247841_10010895_pt1 | contig 12249 bp, 6 predicted proteins | sample LaCruzMarch2015__2_FD_192410 | JGI IMG/M metagenome (GOLD analysis project Ga0247841, IMG submission 192410) | Freshwater microbial communities from meromictic Lake La Cruz, Castile-La Mancha, Spain - LaCruzMarch2015_18m | ecosystem: Environmental > Aquatic > Freshwater > Lake | place: Spain... | reverse complement strand
AAGGCGACCCCGGCCAGCCCCAGCGACGAATAGCGGCGGGCGGTGTCGAGCATGGCGCGCACGCTGCCCGGCGGCAGAATGATGTCGGAATTCAGCAGCAAATAGTACGGCGAAATGACGAAGGAAAACAAGCGGTTGAACGCGGCCGCAAAACCAAGGTTGGTTGCATTTTGCAGCCACTGCACGCCGGGAAATTGTTGCCGCAACTGGGCGGCGGGATTGTCGCGCGAGGCATTGTCAATCACGATGACTTGGGCCGGCATGCCCGCCAGCGCGGCCGGCACGGCGGCCAGTGCCTGGCGCAACTCGGCGGTGGTGTTGTAATTGAGAAAAGCGAGGGTCAAGTCGGGCTTCATAAAGGAATGTCAGCCGAAGGTCACGGTGGATTTCTCGATTTCAGGAAAGAGGGCGTCAAGGTCGCACTGCACCGCGATGGTGCGTGACAGTGCCCGCACGATCTGCGCATAGTGCAGGATGTCATCCAGCGCCAGCACACGGCGCTGGCGGTCTTTCAGCCATTTGGCGCATACTTGATAGCCGCCGATGTGATAGTGCCAGACTTCTTCGGTGACGTTCTCAAAATATTGCGCTGCGTTGATGTAGATGCGTGCCGTCGCCGAATTATACGCGATTTTTTCGACTCGGCCATCGCCCTTCCCTTGAAATTTTGCCGGCGATTTTTGGAACTCCTTTGCGCGGAGAAGATGCAGATCAACCAGTATTTCACCCAGCCGTGCAATCTTGGTGAACAGCGCGACGTCCTTGGTGAACGGCACGCGGGGGAAATCAATTTTCAGAAATTCGGCGTATTTCGCGCGATAGGCATTGGAATACAAAACGGCATACATGTAGTACAACAGCAACGCGGGCGTAAGGTTCCGCTTGTAGACATCGAGCAACGCATTCCAAACGCACGGCGCAATATTCACGGTCGTGCCCTTACCATGCGCATAGTGTTCTTCGGGTTCGAACAGCATCATGGCTTGCAAAAGTTTTGCGCTCTTTTTTGGCGCATCCGATTTTTGCTCCTGGTGAAGATAAAGTGGGAATAGATAATTGACTTCCTTCATTGAAACCGTATGATGGGTAATCATCGTATCGGTGCATAAAAGATGCTCCCAGCCACGGCCTATCTCAGTCGAACGCGTCGCGGCTATGCCTAAGTTAACTCCTGTTGTCATATGCCGCATTATCTCAAACCGGCCCCAATCGACCATGATTGGCGAATAATAAATGGCACGCACATCGAAGGGGCGGTAAAGAATCTTTGCAAAATGCTCATCCCATGCGCGGTCTTGCCGCAGTGCCGCGCGTGCCTCGGGCAATTTCCAGCCGCGGGTGTCTTTCAGTTTGAACGTCTGGCGAATGAGATCGTCTGATAAGGTTTTATCTCGGAACATCTGGATGCGCCGCCGCAATGCCTCCGTGTCAAAATCCACGACAAAACTGTCGCGAGCCGTCACAATGCCGGTGACATTAACCGGGAAGATATCTTTCAGGGAAGAATATTTCCCATACGATGCGCGGCCGGTTTCATCACGCGGGATAAGGAAATAATAAGGGCGGTCGGGTTTGAGTTTGCGCCAGGCAGTGGTGGCAAGGCAATGCGCCTTGAGCCAGGCATATTTGTGGTTGCGGTCGCCCCACAGGTCAGCATGAAAAACGGCGGCCCGGTCTTCGTGGCCGCGAGCTTTTGCTGACAAGTTGGCTGCGTTACATTTGACAAACAGCGCGATGCACACGCCTTGCTGAATATCAAACACATTCTCGTCTTTAGCCCCGTCCGGGCTGACCTCGCGTTTTTTTGTATTGCCGTGCAGATCAAGAATGTAGGCTTGGTCAAACGTGCGCAGCAGTGACTGGCGCATGCCACGAAAAGTGGGGTTGTCAAGATAGCCATGATTGGTGATGATGCCGACAATGCCTTCACCGCGCTGCTGGATTTTCCATTGGGCGAAACGGATGAATTTGACATAATCATCTTGCAGCCAGACTTTCTTCTCGCCCAGCGGCGCGCCATCCACTTCGTAGTAGCTCTGTACGCCGTCAACGGTGTTCTTGACCAGATTCACGATCCACGCATTCATATTGGCCGAGATGCCGGAATAGGGCGGATTGCCGTGAATGACGAGCACCGCCGTCTCTTTTTTCACCATGGCAGCAAGATGCGCTTCCTCAGACAGCGAGGCAAGTCCGGGCAGCGACGATTCTTGTAACTCCGCCAATTCAAGGGTGTTGGTCAGATAGAACTTGAACCGCTCCGTGTCGGTCAGCGTGTAGCCGAGTTCTTCGAGCAGAAACGCCATCTTGATGTGACCAATGGCGTACGGCGCCATCATCAGCTCGAAGGCGTAGAAGTGTTCGAGAATATGCTGCTTGATAAACTGTTTGCGGGCGCCCTCGCCATTTTTCGCGACAAATGCTGACACGGCAATGCGCGCGGCTTCGGCGTTGAAGGTCTGCGTGCCACCGGCAAAATCGAGGACGATGACCGACGTGTCAGCCAGCCCATCCTCTTTGCCCAAGTGCGCTTTGAGCAGGGCATGGATCGAACGATCAATATAGCCGACCACCGGATCGGGTGTGTAGTAAACGCCGCGGCGCTCGCGCGTGGCAGGATCGTATGCTGCAAGGAATGTTTCGTAAAAATGGACAATCGGATCGGCGCCTTTGTGTTCTGTGAAATACTGATGCAAGATGGCTTTGACATCGGTCACGGCGAGGACTTCGGAAATGTCATCCACAATCCAGGCCATCTGTGGCGAGAGTTCGCCGAGTGAGATAAAGCGGAAGACATCGCGCAAGATGCCGATGGTGTGCGGGATGCAGTCAAAAGCGCGGGTGCGGGAAAAGCCGTTTTTGGCGCGGGTGCGCGCGGCAAAGAGGCCGTAGGTAACGGTCTGCGCATACAGATCGGCGAAATCGGCCTCGCTCAGCTTGTGCAGCAAATATTCCTTGAAGGCGTTGAAGAAGCTGAGGATGTGGCCTTTGCCGCGCGCGGCATCGTCGGCGAGTTCGCCGGCAATGACATCATTGAGAAAACGGGTACGCAGCGCCAGATGACGTGCCAGCGCGGCGGCGTCACGCACCACCGGAAACGAAAACGAGAAAAACTGGGCGAGCAGATTGAAGAACTCCGCTTCATGCTCGACTGGTGGCGGGGTTTTCAAGAGGCGCACACCGAACGGCCGCGCAATCTGGACACGGTCAATCAAAACGCCGCCGCGGTAAAGCCGGAATTCGTAATAGTTCGTCAGGATGACATTGGGAAATGCGCCGAGATAGCGCTGCATTTGCTCCGTGGTTTCAATTTGGTCGAGCTGCTCGACGCTGGGGCTCTTGGCTTCAAGATAGCCGACGATATGGAGGGCGCCGTCCCACACACGGAAATCGGGATTACCACCGGCGGTTTTCTTGGGCAGGGTGGTGACGCAGACCTTCGCCATGCCGGCCTTGTGCGCGTAGGCGGCTAGCAACTCAGCCAGCGCCGGATAATAGCTTTCTTCACGCGCGTCGCCACGCCGGGCGCAATCAAAGAGACGTTGCAGATAGGCCGCCAGCATCAGCGTTCCCAGTATTTGCGGTAATTGAGAAAGGCGAGGGTCAGTTCGGGCTTCATAATTTAGGTAAGTTGAAGGTCACGGTGGCCTTCTCAATTTCAGGAAAAACAGCGTCAATGTCACTCTGCACATCAATCGTGCGGCGCAACGCCACGATGATTTGCGCATAGTGGGCAAGGTCATCCAGCGCAAGCGTGCTGTTTTTGCGGTCTTTCAGCCATTTCGCACAGACCTGATAGCCGCCAATCTGGTAGATCCACACATCAGGCGCAACGTTTTCAAAATACTGTGTCGCATTGATGTAGATACGACCAGCTGGCGCATCGTAGCGCACGCTTGTTACCCGCGCGTCGCCTTGCCCCTGGAATCTCACCGCCGTTGGCCTGCGTTCCTTTTCTTTTAAGAGATGCACGGCAATCAACGTTTCACCCAGTCGCGCCACCTTGGCAAAAACATGCGCATCCGTGGTAAAGGGCACGCGCGGAAAATCAATTTTCAGAAACTCAACGTATTTCTCGCGATAGACCGTCGAGTATAGCACGGCATAAATATAGCCAAGCAGGGATTCGGGCGCAAGTTTTTTGCCGTAGTGTTCTTGGCATGTCCGCCAGAAATCCGGCGCCACATTAACTTGTTTGCCCTGTGCCACGGGATAGGGCGCTTCCGGTTCGAGCAGCATCAGTGCCTGGGTCAATGCCGCTAGTTTTTTTGTTGGTTTTACCGATGGTGTTTCATATAGGTAGAGTGGGAACAGATAGCCAATTTCGCGTGTTTGATTGGAGACCAAACACGACTCAACGATGTGATCTGTAACAAATGCGTGACAAAACCCTTTCTTGTTCTGTTGGCGGCACGCCATCAAACCAAAATTGGGCTGTAGCATGTGGCGCATGACATCTCTGCGCGGGCGCCACACAACGGCATTGTGATAGAAAATATGGCGGGTGTCAAATGGCCGGTATTGAATCATATCAAATGCGTGATCCCACTGATCGTCTGCCATGAGACAATGTCGCGCATCTGCAAGCCGCCACTGATAATTTTCTTTCAGCGACAAACCACGGCGAAGGTCATCGTCCGACAACGCTTTGTTGCGCAACATCATGATGCGTGATTTGAGCGATGCGCGATCAAAGTCAATAAGCAAGCGGTCATGCGCCGTGACGATGCCGGTGACATTGACCGGAAATATGTCAGTCAAAGCTGGTAAGTTCTCGTATTCTTTGCGGCCAGTTTCGTTACGCGGAATGAAAAAATAAAAGGGCGACGTTGGCTTCAGTGTGCGCCACTTGGTGGTCGCAACCGTGTGGTGATTAAGCCATGTATATTTGTGTGCGCGGGTGCCCCAGGTTTCAGCGTATTGCACCATTGCATCAGTAACGCGTCTGTCTTTGTCATCTGTGCCGCGCTTTATCATAATTGCAATGCACACGCCTTGCTGAATGTCGAACACGTTTTCGTCTTTGGCGCCGTCCGGGCACACTTCTTTTTTCTTGGCATTGCCGTGCAGATCAAGAATGCAGACTTGGTCAAACGTGCGCAGCAGTGACTGGCGCATGCCACGAAACGTGGGGTTGTCAAGATAGCCATGATTGGTGATGATGCCGACAATGCCTTCACCGCGCTGCTGGATTTTCCATTGCGCAAAACGGATGAACTTGACATAGTCATCTTGCAGCCAGACTTTTTTCTCGCGCAGCGGCGCACCGTCAACTTCATAATAACTCTGCAATCCCTCTGTGGTTTCTTTGAGCAGATTGACAATCCAGTCGTTCATATTGGCCGAGATGCCGGAATAGGGCGGATTGCCGTGAATGACGAGCACGGGCGTCTCGTTCTTGACCTGCGCCGCCAGATGCGCCTCCTCGGAGAGCGCCGACAAGCCGGGCAGCGACGATTCTTGTAGCTCCGCCAATTCAAGCGTGTTGGTCAGGTAAAACTTGAAGCGATCTTTGTCGGTTAACGTGTAGCCGAGTTCCTCCAGCAAGAACGCCATCTTTATGTGACCAATGGCATAGGGCGCCATCATCAACTCGAAGGCATAGAAGTGTTCGAGAATGTGCTCTTGGATGAAGGCTGCGCGCGCACCCGCACCATGGGTGGCGACGAATTCATCCACGGCAATGTGCGCCGCCATGGCGTTGTAGGTCTGTGTGCCACCGGCAAAATCAAGAATGATGACCGAGCGATCCGCCAAACCATCGGGTTTGTTGAACACTTCCTTGAGCAGCGCGTGCAGGGAGCGATCGGTGTAGGCAACGACTGGTTCGGGCGTGTAGTAAACGCCGCGCCGCTCGCGCGTGGCAGGATCGTACGCGGCAAGGAATGTTTCGTAAAAATGAACAATCGGGTCGGCGCCCTTGTGCTCCGTGAAATACTGATGCAAGATGGCTTTGACATCGGTCACGGCAAGGACTTCGGAAATGTCATCCACAATCCAGGCCATCTGCGGCGATAGTTCGCCCAGCGAGATAAAGCGGAAGACATCGCGCAAGATGCCGATGGTGTGCGGGATGCAGTCAAAGGCGCGGGTGCGGGAAAAGCCGTTTTTGGCGCGGGTGCGCGCGGCAAAGAGACCGTAGGTGACGGTCTGCGCATACAGATCGGCGAAATCGGCCTCGTTCAGCTTGTGCAGCAAATATTCCTTGAAGGCGTTGAAGAAGCTGAGGATGTGACCTTTGCCGCGCGCGGCATCGTCGGCGAGTTCGCCGGCAATGACATCATTGAGAAAACGGGTACGCAGCGCCAGATGACGCGCCAGCGCGGCGGCGTCACGCACCACCGGAAACGAAAACGAGAAAAACTGGGCGAGCAGATTGAAGAACTCCGCTTCATGCTCGACTGGTGGCGGGGTTTTCAAGAGGCGTACACCGAAAGGCCGCGCAATCTGGACACGGTCAATCAAAACGCCGCCGCGGTAAAGCCGGAATTCGTAATAGTTTGTCAGGATGACATTGGGAAATGCGCCGAGATAGCGCTGCATTTGCTCCGTCGTTTCAATCGGATCGAGCTGCTCGACGCTGGGGCTCTTGGCTTCAAGATAGCCGACGATATGGAGGGCGCCGTCCCACACACGGAAATCAGGATTACCGCCGGCCGTTTTCTTGGGCAGGGTGGTGACGCAGACATTCGCCATGCCGGCCTTGTGCGCGTAGGCGGCCAGCAACTCGGCCAGCGCCGGATAATAGCTTTCTTCACGCGCGTCGCCACATCGGGCGCAATCAAAGAGACGTTGCAGATAGGCTGCCAGCATCAGCGTTCCCAGTATTTGCGGTCAAGATTGCGATGCTGGGCGGCTTCGAGAACGTGCTGCTGCTGAATGTGCTCGCTGTCGGCGAGGTCGGCGATCGTGCGCGCCACACGCTGGATTTTGTCATAGGCCCTGGCCGAAAAGCCCAATTCATCCATGACCTGTTTCAGCACCTGCTGGGCATCGGCCGACAAGGCGCACCATTTTTTGACGGCGGCGCTGGGCATGTGCGCATTGCAGCGCGTGGTGGTGCCGTGAAAGCGCGCGGTTTGGCGCGCACGCGCGGCTTGGACGCGCTCGCGAATGACCGCCGAACTGTCGCCGCCGGCACGCGCCCGCAGCGCCGTGTAGGTCACCGACGGCATTTCAACATGGATGTCAATCCGGTCCAGCAGCGGCCCGCTCAATTTGGTGCGATACTTGGCGATGTACTGGGTGGTGCAGGTGCAGGCTTTGGTGGGATGGCCAAAGAAGCCGCACGGGCAGGGGTTCATGGCGGCGATCAGCATAAAGCGGGCGGGAAAGGTCAGCGTGCCGGCAGCGCGCGCGATGGTGACAAAGCCGTCTTCAAGCGGCTGGCGCAGGACTTCCAGCGCGCGCCGCGAAAACTCCGCGAATTCATCCAGAAACAAAATGCCGTTGTGGCTTAACGAGACTTCACCCGGATCAATGCTGATCCCGCCGCCGACCAGACCGGCATCCGAAATGGTGTGATGCGGCGCGCGAAACGGCCGGGTCGCGACCAGCGGCATGGCGGCATTCAACAAGCCGCGAATGGAATGAATGCGGGTGGTCTCGATTGCTTCCTCAAGGGTCATGTCCGGCATGATCGTGGCGATCCGCCGCGCCAGCATCGTTTTGCCGGAACCGGGCGGGCCGATCAAAATCAGGTTGTGCCCGCCGGCCACGGCGATTTCAGCCGCGCGTTTGGCTTGCTCTTGGCCATACACATCGCTCATGTCCAGGTCACAGTGCTGGGCTTGATGGAAGAGCGCCGCGCAATCAACCTGGACCGGCTCGAACGCCGTCGGGGTTTCCAGGATGCGCACGGCCTCGCCCAAGCTGCCGGCGGCGTAGACGTCCAACTGCGGCACGAGCGCGGCCTCGAGCGCATTCTCGCGCGGCACGATCAGCCGGCGCACACCCACGGCGCGGGCCGCCAGCGCCGCCGCCAGTGCGCCGCGCACCGGCCGCACCGTGCCGTCCAAGGCCAGCTCGCCGAGCAAGGCCGTCTGCCGGTCGTCCGGCGCGGCCAATTGGCGTGAGGCGATCAGAATGCCGATCGCCATTGCCAAGTCCACGATCGGCCCTTGCTTTTTGACATCCGCGGGCGCCAGATTGACCAGCACGCGCTTGCGCGGGAACTCGAAGCCGGCATTGCGCAGGGACGCCTCGAGGCGCTCTTTGCTTTCTTTGACGGCGGTGTCGGGCAGGCCCACAATCACCGTGAAGGCTTCCTGCCCGGTGCTGCGCAGATCAATTTCCACCTCGACCAACTGGGCGTCGACCCCGACCGGCGTGAAGGAATACGTCCGCGCCAGCATCCTAGTTCCTTGTCTCCGCGCCGAATATCATGAACCGGGCGCCTCAGTCCGCCTTCACCAGCACAATGGTCATGTCATCGAACATCGGCGCCGACGCCGTGAATTTTTTGACGCGATGCACCATGCACTGCAGGGCATCCTGGGCGGCCATGCCGCAGACGTTTTTCAACAGCTGAATCACGCGCGCGCGCCCAAACTCTTCACCGGCCGGACTGTGCGCCTCGGTCAGCCCGTCCGTGTACAGTGCCAGCATTTCGCCGGCCTGCAACTGGTAGCATTCATCGCGCAACACGCGCGAGAACGTCTCGTTGTCAACCATGCCGACGACCATCCCGTTGCCCTGGCTCAGCACGGTCGGCTCGCCATGCGGCGCGCAGCACAGCACCGGTTCGTGGCCGGCGCGCGCAAAGACAAACGCGCCGGTGGTGGTGTTGAGCACGCCATAATTGGCGGTGACAAACATTTCGGCGGGGATCAAATTGATCAACTGGGCGTTGACTGCGCGCAGGACGGCGCTGGGTGACAACTGCTGGGCTGCCAGGACGGCCATCAACGAGCGCGTCGTCGCCATCACCAGCCCGGCCGGAATCCCCTTGCCCGACACATCTGCCACCAGCAGGCCGAGATGCTGGTCGTCCACCTCGACAAAATCATAATAATCACCGCCCAGCCGGTAGGCCGGCTGATAATGCACGGCAATCGAAAAGTGCGGCGGCTGCGGAATATGCTGGGGCAGCAAATGGTTGACAATGACTTCCGCCGTGCGCAACTGGCTTTCCACCTGCTGCTGCTCGTTCAATTGTTTGAACATGATAAAATGACTGACGGTCACGCCGGCCATTTCCGAGAGCTGCTCCGCCAGATGCAAATCTTCCAGCGTAAATGCCGCCCGCTCCACCTTGTTGGCCAGCGCCAGCACGCCATAGACATTCTTCTCGGCCAGCAGCGGCACCACCAGCATGCTCCAGCAATCACACACTTTGTAGCGCAGCCGCTCGCGCACGCCGGTCTCGTCAAAGAGCAGCGGGCGCTGTTGCGTGACGGCCTCGACAAACGGCGTCTCGCCCAAGGCAAAACGATTGGCGTGCAGAAACTCCTGCATTTTATGCGGGCTCGAAATCAGCGTGGCCATCAAGGCTTGCGGCACGTTGATCAGCGAGGGGAAGACGCCGATGACGGCCTCGCCGTTCACGCTGCGACTGTCCTTGTCATAGTGGAAAAACGCGGCGCTTTGGGCGCGCACACTGCGCGCGGTGTAGTCCGTGAACTGCTGGATGAACGAGTGCAAATCGAGATGATCCTTGAGCGACTCGCTGGCTTTGTTCATCAAGCCGAGGACACAATCGTTGGTGGCCTGGATCCGCTGGCGGGTTTGCCGTAAGGCCTGCACTTTGCTCCGATAGGCCGCCAGCAACGCCAGAAAGCCGCACACCAGCACCACCAGCGCGACATGCACGATATCAATGTCGTTCCACTGGAAGTGGCGGCTCAGCTCAACCAAGTTTTGCACGCAGGTAGTCCACCACGTTTTTGAATTCAAGGGCGTTGGCGTCATTGACCCGCGCCAGCGTTTCATGGGCATCCAGCATTACCTGCGCAATCTCGACTTTGGCGCGGGCGCCCGGCGCCAGCGGCAGCAGCGCCGGCGCGACCAGCCCGTCGCCATTGGCGATTTCCAAAATAGAGCGCAAACCCAAGGTCGCGAAAACGTCCAGCACATGCTGATGCACATTGAACAACGTGACGTGGCCAAGCCCGGCCCGGCGATATTCCATCGTCAAACTGGTGAGCGTGCCGACAAACGTGCTGTCCACCGCCACGCAGTCATCCATATCAATGAAGACGGTGGTGTGCTTGGCGGCCATCTGTGCGCGTACAAAGGCGCGCAAGTCAGCCGCTTGTTTAAACGTCGCCGTTCCTTGCACTTTGACATAACCGGTCGTTGCCGTTTCGGCCACGTCAAGCGCATCGGCGCGAGATTGTCCTGCACCAGAACTCATTGTAGTAACGTGTATTATAGCACAGCCGCGCGTTCCTGTAAAGCGCCCTTGGCCTGTGCCCTCCGGCCTGCCGCGCTCAAGCACGGCGAACGCAAGCGCGCCCTCGGTTTGGGCGGGTGGATGTGCAGAGACCCCCACGATCCCGCCAGCGGGATCCGTGGGGAGCACAACCGCCGGGTCTTGGTACAGCACCCGGCAGTTGCAAAAACAAGGATGAAACGCAATACTAGGAGCATGCACCACCGGTTACACAGACCCCGACCCGCGCACCTGCTTGTGTGCGCGCTGATCCTGTGCAGCGCGCAGCACCTGCCGGCGCTGGTACCCTTGACCACGGGTCCCGCCCGCGTGACGTTCATGGGCTGGACCAATGCCTGGCGCGTTGGCAATGGCGAAGCTGAATTATTTGTCGTGCCCGAGATCGGCGCACGCGTGGTGGGCTATCGCTTGCGTGAGGGCATCAATGTCGTGGACGTACACCCCAACTATGCCGGCCGCGTGTGCGCATTCACGCCGCCCTGCCAGACTGTCCCGTATGGCGGCGCCAAGCTGTGGGCCGCGCCGCAAGGCGGCGCCGGTTGGCCTGCCGCGGGCTGGCCACCCAATGCCTATTGGGAAAACGGTCGCGCCGGTTGCGCGTCATTCAGCCCGCGCGGCCTGCAATTGTCAAGTCCGCCGGTGTCCACGTCCGTGCTGCAATTCACCCGGGCAATACTGCTGGCACCGACCGGCAGCGCGGTGCTGGTGCAGCAGCGCCTGCGCAATGTTTCGGCCACCAGTGTTACCAGCGCCATCTGGGCGATCAATCCACTGCCGTTGCCCTGCCAAGTCATCGCGCCAACCGGCCGGTACTACTGGGGTTCAGCGACCAATGCGTTTGTGGTGACCAACGGCGTGCTGTGGAAGTCGATCACCACCTGCGACGGCAAGAAACTGTACATCGCCGCCGATCAGCCCTGGCTGGCCGGCCTGCAATCAAATCTGCTCTGGCTGATGTGGGGCGATGCCTTCGACGCGCGCACGGCGGCGACCAATGAAGCATCCGTTGAAATTTGGTATGGCGAAACGGAAGCCCATGGCTTTGTTGAATTGGAACTGCAAGGCCCGGCCGTCATCCTCAAGCCCGGCGCGCACACGGACTACCGCATGCATTGGCGGCTGGTGCGGCTGGCGCAGCCCACTCTGGCCGCTGCGCTCGACGCGGTGCATGCCGCCGGCCTGAAGTAATTGATCGAGGCCAAATAAAAGGCCGGCGCGGGGTATGCACCCCGCGCCGGTATGCTGACTGTGCAACTGCTGGTGGCAATTATTCGGCAGGCGGCGGGGGCGGCGGTGCGTCGGCACCACCCTCGCACCCACCCTTGTCGCAGGCGCCCTTGCCGCATGGCGGCGCGCCGTCCGGACGGCCACGCTTGCCACGCGGGCCTTTCGGCATCTCGTCTTTGGTGAGCACGCCGTCACTGTTCGCGTCGAGCTTGGTGAACACTTCGGCCGGGCCTTTGAATTCATCTTTGCTGAGTTGGCCGTCGACGTTCGTGTCCATCTTCTTGAAGCGCATTGCCGGCGGCGGGCCGGGGTGTTTCGGCGCTTCATCCTTGCTGATCACGCCATCACTGTTCTTGTCAAGCTTGGTGAACACCTCGGCCGGGCCGGGGAATTCATCCTTGCTGACTTGGCCGTCGCCATTCTTGTCCATGCGGGCAAAAAATGCACCCGGCTCGGGTTTGCCGCCGGCGGCACATTTCTTTGCGCACGGTTGGTCGGCGGCCATGCATAGGGCAGTCAGGCCCACAATGGCAAGACCGAGAGAGAGTTGAATCTTCATACGCTGCACTCCTTGTGGTTAGTTGTTATGCAACTAATGACGCCAGAGCCGCCGGATTATTGTGTCATGT
>Ga0247841_10010894_pt1 | contig 12250 bp, 14 predicted proteins | sample LaCruzMarch2015__2_FD_192410 | JGI IMG/M metagenome (GOLD analysis project Ga0247841, IMG submission 192410) | Freshwater microbial communities from meromictic Lake La Cruz, Castile-La Mancha, Spain - LaCruzMarch2015_18m | ecosystem: Environmental > Aquatic > Freshwater > Lake | place: Spain... | reverse complement strand
GAAAGCTCGCGGCGTATGAAATTGCTGCCAATGAAGCCGCAGCCGCCAGTGACAAGAATCCTCAAAACAAAAACCCGCCTTTAAACATAATGGATTATCAGATGGCTGCCTTAAATTATTTAAATCACTTTGGTACAGGAATGCAATGCTATGCTTGAAAAGCTTTCAAAAAACCGGAAAATCGCTGTCTTTGCCATAATCCTCATTGCAGGCCTTGCCTTGAGGCTTTCCTTCATTGACAGGACTGACATTACATCAGACGAGGCATTTTACGCAAAATTCGCCTACAAGATAGCGCAGGCAATGCTTGCAAACCTTCCATTCGTCCTTGCAGGAATAATTGCCGCAGGCGCAGTCCTCTACCTTGCGCTTGTGAAAAAAAGCTGGAAAATTCTTGCAGCAGTTTTCGCGGCGCTCCTTGCAATAAAGTTCGCGTTCAGCATTCCCTACCTTTTCTACACTCCGGAATTCTTCATTGTCCTGCAGTCAATAGTGATTGCAATTTCCGGAATAAAGCCGAACATTGCCGGCGAGCTAATTTCAACATTCTCCTTCATTGGGATTGCCGCATGCGCCTACTTTCTTGGAAAAGAGCTGAATAACGAGCGCGCAGGGTTTTACGCATTCCTGCTATTGCTGTTCTCGCCTTTCGGAATTTTCATGGGCGCAAGCTCTTTTAGGGATCCTTTGGGAATTTTCCTTGCAGTCCTCTCGCTCACGCTTTTCATAAAATCATTCAAGGACAAAAGGCTGCTTCCGCTTTCAGGAATATTCCTCGCGCTTGCATTAGCCACACGCGAGACAATCCTGCTGTTTGTTCCTGTATTCCTTGCAATCGCGTTCTGGAAAAGGCGCGAGATTTTGAAAAATGAACGGAGGAATGAATTGCTTGTTTTTGCGGCAATCACGCTTTTTGCGCTTGCATATTATCTTCCATTGAGCATTGGAAGCGCAAACACTGTCGGAAGCTTCATACAAAGATACGGGAACACAGTGAACGACCTTGTGGAACTGCACTACGGCAGCTTCTTTTTTGACAGCATTGGCGGAATTGCAAGGGCGCCTGACATTCTTTTCTATGCAAGGGCAGCAAGCCTTTTTTACACCCCGCTGATCCTGCTGGCTGCTGTTTTTGGGATATTCCTGATGCTGAAGCAAAGAAAAATTGAAGAGTTGGGAATAGCATTTCTTCTAGTCTCATTTTTTGTCTGGTTTTCAGCGCTGCACGGAATCCAAAGGCTGAACTACATTTCAGAAATGGAATTTCCGCTGCTTTTTGCAGCCGCGGTTTTCTTCGCAAGCTTCAAGAAGTCAAAACTGGGGGAAATTGCGGTTGTGGCAGTCCTTGCATTGTTCATTGCGCAGTCAGCTGCAATAATCCAGCAAAGCAATTTCAACGGATTCTCGCAGGAAATAGCGAAAATTCCTGAAGGAAAGGCAGTCCTTACGACTGAAAGCGACGTGCCTGCATATTACAGGGGAATCTATGTCTTTGATACAGAGCTGACAAACTCTTTCTTCAAAAGGTTTTTGCCGGCCAATCCTGAAAAACAGGCGATTTACCTGCAGAAAAGAAAGCTCATACTTGACACCGACAAGAACAATCCTGCTGAAAGCATTGATTACGCAATAACCAGGGAAAAAATAAGCAGCCTCGGATACGATGAAAGCCAGTTCAAGCTGTGCAAAGAAATCAAATCCGGAAAGGAAACGGTTTTCTGGTCTTACGCGCAGGGAGAAAACAAGTGCGTTTAGATTCCGCCCATTACCCGAAAGACAACCCAGTTCCAAAACTTCCATTCAATGCCAAATTTGTAAAAATTATACTTCCACCTGATGGCTGCTGGAACATTGAAGGCGGAGGTCGCTAACTTTATCAGAAAGACCATGAGTTTGGACCTGAAATATTCGTCGGCATTCATGTCCCTAAGGCACTGGAATCTCACTATTGTCGAGGCGCACTCCATCTCGCCCAAGTACCTCTTGTCAAGCCAGGGCTGGTTGCCGACATGGTACTGCTGCCAGTTTCCCCATTCCTCAAGAGTGTCAAAAAGCCTCATTTCAGGGCACATTTTCTTTACAGCGTCATACAATGGAGTTCCGGGATAAGGCGTTGCAAGGACCAGCCCATTGACTATGAGCCTCGGATCGACTTCTTTCATGCGCTTGATAAGCGCAATTGTCTTGAGCGTGTCTTCCCTTGTCTCTGTGGGCATGCCGTAAACAAAGCTTATCCTGCCTATGATGCCATATTTTTTCAGCTTTTTCACGCCTTCAAAATTGTCCTCGACAGTCCCGCCCTTGTTTATCACCTTGAGCATTCTTTCGCTGCCGCTTTCGGCCCCGAAAGTCAAAAGCCAACAGCCGCTTTTCTTCAGCAATTTCATGAACTTGTCGTCATAGCTTCTCAAATAGTCTGCCCTTGTTGAGCCAATCCACTTGAACTTCAGTCTTTTGCGGATTATCCCCCTGCAGATTTTTTCCATCCTTTTCCTGTCGACAAAAGCATTGTCCTCCACAAACATTATCTTTTCAGGATGCCATTTTTTGACAATGTACGCAATCTCCTGAACGACTTTTTCAGCGCTTTTCCTCCTCCAGCTCCTTTGGTTGTAAACCAAATTATAACAGAAAGTGCAGCCGAAAGGACATCCCTTGGTCGTGTTTATTGAAAACTCCTGCGTGTGGTATTTTTCCATTTCAAGCAATTCGTAAGGCAGTATTGGTTCCTTGTCAAGGTCAAACCATGCTCTCGGCTGGTTTGTGATTATTTTCCCGTTCTTCTTGAAGATCACGCCTTTAATTCCGTCAAAAGGCAGGTTTTTTTGCAGCGCCCTTGCCAATTCTACCATTGTTTCCTCACCGTCGCCTTTCACTACAGCGTCAACAAGCTCGTGCTTTATTGTCTGGTCAGGAAGTATTGAGCAATGTATTCCGCCCCAGATTATTGGAAGCCCAGCATCAATCGCCCGTACTTTTTTTGCAGTGGCCAATGCCTGCAGAATCATCGGTCCTGTGTAAGTGCTTATCCCGACGCAAATTACATCATTCCAATCAATTCTGAAATCCTCAAAGTCAATTATTCTCAAGTCCAAAATCACTGGATTAAGGCCGTTTTTCAGCAACTGCGCAGCTATTGGAAGCAAATTTATCGGAAGGCGCGGCATCACGTCCTTGGAGCCTGGCTGAATCAGCAAAACAGTCTTTTTCATATTTGGCCAACTTTGGAAGTGCTTTGTTGGGATATTGAAGGATAATTGAATAATTAAAGGTTACTGTAGGCCGTCTGGAATCAGCAAAAAAATTCACGCCCTTTTTGAGAAAAATGCAAAGAACTTTCCAACAATTCCTGCCTTTGCGAAAAAATCCCTGTCCCTCTGACTGAATGGCTTTGCGAGAAAGGCCACTCCAAAATAGGCTGCAATCCCTGCCGCAATCCCCCATACAAGGGACAGGATTCCTGAAATCATCGGCAAGACAATCAAAAGAACTGCAGACATTGCAAGCATTGCAAGCAAGGAGCGCGCAAAGCTCGCCTTAGGGAACTTTAAGGGCAAAAGTCTGCTGGTCATGAAGTATTCAGCCGCAAAAAGCAGGATTGCGGAAGAGGCTGTTGCGAACACTGCGCCGTAAAGCCCGAATGCAGGAATGAGAATCACGTCGGCGGCAATGTTGTATGCAAAAAGCGCCTTTGCCTTCAGGCCAATCTGCGGCTTTCCCAAAGTGTTGTAAACCATCACAACCCCCACCCTAAAGCCTGAAACAGTGAAGGCAATGACTGAAACAATGAATATCGAGGAGACTGCAAGGTATTCCGGAGTGAAGACAATGCTAATCAAAGGCCTTGAAAAAATCACAAGGCCCGCAGCCATAGGGAATGCAAAGAAGGCAACCAGCTTGCCGCAAAGCCCGAAAAAATATGAAAGCTGCTCTTTGCTTTTTGTCTCAGTGTATTTTTTCACGATGAAAGGGAATATTGCGACAGAAACCATTGCAACAGGAGAGAGAATCACAAGGCTTTGTGCAGTCTTTGCGGCAAAGGTGTAAAGCCCTGCATAGTATGCTCCGAGGAAAATTCCGACAAGCCAGATGTCAAGTATTATGCTGAGGAAAACATCGCCAAGGCTTGAGAGCGTGCTGTATGCTGAATAGCTGAGCACTGCCCTTGAATCAATCCTTGCGCCGGCCTTTTCCTTCGCCTTGCCTGATTCTTTAGGGAAAACTTTTCCGAAAGCCGCAATGCCAGTGAAAAGCACAAGCGCCAGAGTTGCGATTGCAAGCGCGTAAAACACTCCCTCGACAGCAAGGCCCTGCGAGAGGAAGACATATGCAAGGCCGAAGAAAATCACTGAATAAATCACGCGCGCAATGCTCCTGAGCTTTTGCTCAAGCACTGCAACAAGCACTGAATCAGCAAGCCCTGAAAAAACGCTCAATGCAGCGGCAATCCCAAAGACCAGTAATAGCCCGCCGTCCAATGCCGCAAATCCCAAAAAATGGGCCAATGCAACAGCCAGCGCGAAAAAGGCCAGCGCGACTGCAGTGTAAAGCACAAATGCCGCAACAAGTCTTCTCGCAAGCCTTGGCCTGCCTTCCTGGAAGTATTGCGGAAGAAAGCGCTGCAGCGCGGAAAATGGGAACACAAGGACCAAGGCGCCAATTGTGACCATCAGTATTCCGTAAGTCCCGAAATCCCCTACAGTGAGGAACTTCACAAGAATGACTGAAGTGAAGAACTGGAGAATGTTCACAATGAGCGAGGAGGAATAGTTGTATGCAAGGCCTTCCGCAGTCTTCCTGTACAATTGCTCTGTCATTATCTAACAACCCACTTCCAAAGATATAAATCTCTTGGTTCGCGAAAGGTCAGCTGAATTTTTTGCACCTTTCAATGAACGGAGAGCCGCATTCAAAAAAGAGGTACAGGGAAAGCGCCTTTCCAGCCCCTGAATAATGCGCTTTAACCTGCCTGAAAAAGAACCTCAAAACATGCTCTATTTCATCTGCAGTGTTCAAATGCTCGTGCCTCATTATGACGCCATAATCAAGCCCATGCCTGAGCCTGAATTCAATTCCTGTCGAAAGATTCCAGCCAAGCGCCCAAATGAGAGAGCCTTCGTTCGGAATTCCAGCCCTGAAGCTTCCGCCTTTTTCAAGCAAGAGGCCAGACTTTGCAACAAGCCCAGGCAGGTCTTCAACATGCTCTAAAACAGCAATTGAGGTTATCCTTGAATATTTGCGCGATTTTGGGACTTTGGAAATGTCAGAGTATGCCTTGCGGATTCTATGCATTAATGCAGAGCCGGAGTAAAGGCTCTTGAAAGGCTCGACAATGTCATAAGGCATTGTGAAAGGCTCGAAGGCAAGCTGGTTCAAGGTTCCAGCGCCAATTTCGAGAGTTGGCACTGGCTTTTTTCCTGCAGAATTTTTGACGTCTTCAGCAACCTTCAGGTGCATCCATTCCTCGAGCCTTTGCGCAATTCCGGAAGCAGCGCTTTTTCCACTGCGGTTTTCCTTATAGTGGAATTCGTAAATTTTCTGGAAATCTTCCGGCAGCTTCTGCCTTTTTTTCGGAAAATTCTCGAACACTACAAAAACTCCCCTGAAGCCTTTGTCTTCAAAAGCCTGAATGCCATTTTCATGAAGTACGCAAAGTCCTTTGGCGAGGAAATTTTCGGCAAAAGGAATTTTGGAAAGCCTTTGGGCGAAAGATACTCGCGCATCTTCCTTCTGATGAACTGGCTTTCGGCATTCTGCCTTATCTCATTCAGCTCGCTTGCCTTGAAATGCAATGTGTCATACTTTGAACTGTAGGCAGAGCTTCCATTGATGAGTCCTTTCTTCAAAAGCCCGAGCCTCTTGAAGTCATTGAACAATGGAGTGTGCGGAAAAGGCTGCGCTATAAGAAAGCGCGCAAAGTCAAGGCCTGAATTGTTCACGAAGTCAATTGTCTCGTTTATTGACTTGAGGTCCTCATCAGGGAATCCTATCACAAAAGAGCTGGAGGCCCAGATTCCAACGCGATTGCAGGCATTGATGACTTCGCGCGCCTTTTCAAGGTTTATTGGCTTTCCAATATAGCGGAGTGTCGGAATGCATCCGGACTCTATGCCAAACTTTGCCCTGTAATAGCCGGACTTTTTCATGAGCCTCAGGATTTTCTCGTTCAATGTCCAAAGCGCAATCCCGTTCGGGGTTTCCCACGCAATGTCAAGCCTTCTCCTGATTATTTCATCGCACATTTTCACAAGCCTTTCAGGGTTTGCGGAAACATTGTCGTCCAAAATGCTGAATTCCCTCACGCCGTACTTTTTCACGAGCATTTCCATCTCGTCAACAACATTCAAAGGGCTCCTGTATCTCCAAGTGTGGCCCCACACCGCATGAATGGAGCAGAAAACGCACTTTCCCGGACAGCCCCTGCTCGTGATTATCTCAAGAACCGGCTTTTTTTTCGCGAAAGGATAATTGCTTTTGCTTTTCAAGTGCTTTTCCAGAGGAATCAAGTGCCTTGCCGGAAAAGGCAATGAATCAAGGTCCTTTAGGTACTCGCGCCGGGCATTGACTTTGACTTTGCCTCCTGCAAGGACTGCAGTTCCCTGAATTGATTTCCAGCTTTTTTTTGCGGAAACCTTTTCAGCAATTTCAAGGAAAGTAAGCTCGCCTTCCCCAATGACTGCAATGTCAACAGCCCCTGGCTTCAGGACGCTTTCAGGCATGACTGAAACATGCGCTCCGCCAGAGCAGATTATTATTTCAGGAAACTCTTTCCTGACTGCATTTGCAACCCTGAGGACATCAGGCAGGAATGCAGTGAACATTGTTGAAATTCCCACAATGTCAGGCCTGAACTCGCGCACTTTCTGCAGGATTTCCTCATCGCTCAAGCCATTCACTTTCAATTTTCCCTTCCCTGCCTCGGCCTTCCTGGCAGGCCTTTCCCACTCCAAAAGGCAGTCCACAATCCTGACAGGAAAGCCTTTTCTTTCAAGGACTGCCGCAATGTACATTAGGCCAAGCGACGGCGCATTCTCCTCAAAAATCTCAAAGTCAGAGGTTATCGGGGGATTTATCAGCAATACTCGCGCTTTTTCCATGACAAATTACCAATCTGCAATTGTTTAAAACTCAATGCCTGAGAAAATCCCCAAGCTTTATCGGCTCCTTCAAAAATACAAAAAAGCCCACAATGGCTACTGAAACATAGCCTAGAATGTAGTAAAGAATTGAGACAGCAAAGGCGGTCTCTGCAGAAACTCCAATGAAGGAAAACAGGAAAACCAAAAGCCCTTCCCTCACGCCGATTCCTGAAACAGTTATCGGAATTATTTCAGCAAGGGCCGCTATTGAAACTGCAAGAATCACAAACAGCAGGCTGACATTCAAGCCCAGAGAAAAGCACACAAGCCAGAAAACAGCGAATGAAAGCGCAAAGCAAAGAAAGCTCAAAAGCGCGTTTCCGACAACTGCAGGCCAGCCTTTCCTGTAGCCTGCAAGCGAGGAAAAGAACTCTTCAAAGCCTTCCGCAGTCTTTCCGCGGAATCCTTCAGGAACAAAAGCCCTGAAAAAAGGCCTGAGGGCTGCCTTTGCAAAGCCCTTCCTCAAGAACAGGAAAACAAGCGCAAAAAAGCAGGCAATGGCCAGAACAGCCAATGGCAGGGAAAAAACTTCCATTCCAAAAAGGCTGCTGAACAAAAATGCGGAAACAATCCCAAAGAAAAGCAACACTGTAATGTCAATGAGCCTGTCAAAGACAACTGTGGAAAGCCCTTGGCCAAGGCCTGCCTGCTTCCTGACATAAAACGCGCGCGCCAAATCCCCCACTCTTCCAGGAGTCGGAATGCTGAGGAAAAAGCCAATCAGAAAATACTTTGAGGCATCCAGAATTCCAACCTGCATTTTGCAGAAAAGAGAAAGCAAAAGCCTCCACTTGATTCCCTTCAGGAAAACCCCAAAAAAAACTATGGCAAGCGCAAGCAATGCAGGATAAGGGCTTGCGCCAGAGATTATTCCCGCAATCTTTCCGGCATCAAGCCTTGAAAGCACTATTGCAAAAATCGCAATTCCGACAAGCAAGGCAAGAAGCTTGCCCAAGTTTTTTCTCATCCTGAAAGCCTCAGCTTCAAAAGCCCGAAAAACATCTTCAATGAATCAGAAACAGGATTAAGACCTGACTCTTTCCGCTCTGTCACCCTGACTCCAACTTCGCTGATTCTGAAGCCTGCGCGCTTGAGCTTCCAAAGCAAGTCAACATCAAACTCCCAGCCTTTCACGCTGAGGCTTGGCAAAACCTTAAGCAATGCCTTCCTCCTGAAAAGCTTTGCCCCAGCCTGAGTGTCATTTACTCCAAGGCCGAAAAGCAATCCCACAAAAAGCCTGAAAGAGCTTCCCAAAAAAACCCTCAAAAAAGGCTGGCTTTTTGGAAGCACTGAATCTTTTGCAGCACGCGAGGCAACTGCGGCATCGGAATTTCCGGAGCGCAATTCTTCCACAAGCTTGGAGAATTCCAGCGGAGAATAGGACAAGTCAGCGTCAGTGAAGCCCACAAGCCCTTTGGATGCCTTCTTGAATCCCTCAATGACTGCGCCGCCCTTCCAATCTTTTCAGGAAAGTCCAACACAATCACGCGCTTCCTGGACTTTGCAAACTTTTCCGCAACATCAAAAGTATTGTCAGAGCAGTTGTTGCAGACTACAATGATTTCAAAGTCCCGAAAATTCCTGGAAAAATGGCTGTAATATGCCTCAAGTGTCCTGAGTATTTTTCCAGCCTCGTTCCTTGCGGGAACAACCAAGGAAACAGAAAAACCGCGCTCTTTTGCCATAACCACAGAAACAATCCCAAAAGCTGTTTAAAAACATTATCCTGCAAGTTTTTCGCATGGACTTGAAGAAAAAAATCCGCACAGTGCCGGACTGGCCCAAAAAAGGAGTGATGTTCAAGGACATCACGACATTGCTGAAGGACGCGAACGCGCTCAGCTTTGCAATGAACGAAATGGTCGACTACTGCATTTCAAACAGCCTGCATCCTGACAAGATAGTGGCTGCAGAAGCGCGCGGCTTCATTTTCGGCAGCATTCTCGCGCACGAGCTTCACGCAGGCTTTGTCCCAGTGCGCAAGGAAGGAAAGCTGCCTTCAAAGACAGTAAGGCAGAATTTCGAGACAGAATACTCGACTGAAACCTTTGAAATGCACGCTGACGCATTGAACAGCGGAGACTCTGTAATAATAGTCGACGACCTTCTCGCGACTGGAGGAACAGCGCTTGCGGCAGCAAGGCTTGTCGAAAGCCAAGGCGCAAAAGTAAAGGCATTCTGCTTCCTGGTAAGCCTGAAATTTTTGAAAGGAAGGGAAAAGCTCGAAAACGCAGGATATACAGTATTCTCGCTCGTTGACTACGAAAAAGAAGAGTGAGAAAATGATTGGCATCATTGGAGGAACAGGGCTTGAAGACCCTAAAATCCTCAAAGACTTTGAAGAGCGCGCCCTAAAGACGCCTTACGGCACTCCAAGTTCGCCAATCACTGTTGGAAAATTGAATGGAGTGCAGGTTGCGATTCTCTCAAGGCATGGAAAATCGCATGGCATAAACCCTTCAAACGTGCCATACAAGGCAAACATTTGGGCATTGAAAGAACTGGGCTGCCATTCAATCCTTGCAAGCACTGCATGCGGAAGTTTGCGCGAAGAAATAATTCCCGGACAGTTCGTATTCCCTGACCAGTTCATTGACAGGACAACTCGCCCGAGCACTTTCTACGACATTGACAAAGTATGCCACATTCCAATGGCAGAGCCATTCTGCCATGAAATCCGCCGCGCCCTTTCGGAAACAGCGAAAGAATTGAAAATAGCGCATCACGAAAAGGGAACAATCATAACAATTGAAGGACCGAGGTTTTCAACGCGCGCTGAAAGCAGGATGTTCCGCGCCTGGGGGGCTGACATAATAAACATGAGCACTGTTCCAGAAGTGGTTCTCGCACGCGAGGCCGGAATGTGCTATCAGGCAATTGCAATGGCGACAGACTATGACTGCTTCAGGGAAAGCGAAGAGCCAGTAAGCATTGAAATGGTATTGAAAAGAATGAGGGAAAATGCCGAGACTGCGAAAAGGCTCTTGCTTGAAAGCATTCCGAGAGTGGAAAAGATGGAAAAAAAGTGCGATTGCGAGAACTCTTTTAAAGCGGCAATGCTCTAAAAATAAAGGTGATGCCTTTTGAAACTCATCAGAAAAAAGGAAGGAATGACAAAGCCTTCAATCCTTGAAAGAATAAAGGTATGGCTCTGGCTTTTGTTCCAGCCGCGCGAGGAAACAGGGGCAGTCGGCCCCAAGAGAAAACTCAAGCGCAAGGAAAAGAAGGAAAAAGAGACAAGCATGAAGAGAGTCAGGAAATACCACAGGGAAAACCTGGACACTTGGTAGGAAAGGCGCCCGGAATGACAGAGCTGTTGTATCTCAAGGACTCTTACCTGAAAGAGTTTGACGCCTCAATTGCTGAAGTCTTAGAAGCTCAAAATGCAATAGTGCTTGACAAAACTGCTTTTTACGTGCAGGGCGGAGGACAGCCTTGCGATACCGGAGTTTTGGGTGGGAAAAAGGTTCTTGAAGTCGTGAAAAAAGAAGGAAAAGTATTGCACAAGCTTGAAAACGCGCAAGGCTTGAGTGCTGGAATGAAAGTCCACGGGGCAATAGACTGGGCGAGAAGATACTGGTTCATGAAAATGCATTCAGTCGGCCACATAATTGCAGGAGTCATTTTCAAGCAGACTGGAAACATGATTACAGGAAACCAGCTCGGGAATCCTGAAAGCAGGGTTGATTTTAACACTGAAGACTATTCTCCGGAATTCTTCAAAATGATTGAGTCAAAAACCAATGAAGTGATTGCGAGAAACCTGGAGCAGGAAATTTCCTTCATGCCGCGCGAGCAGGCATTGAGCATTCCAGAGCTTTTCAGGCTCAAGGACGTCATGCCAAAGGAAATCCAAGAGTTCAGGATTGTGAGGATCGGGGACTTTGATGTGCAGGCAGACGGCGGGACTCTCGTGAAGAACACTGAAGAGATTGGAAGAATGAAAATCACGCGCACTGAAAACAAGGGCGCAAAGAACAGAAGGCTCTACTTCACTCTCGAAAATGCGCCTTGAAAAAGCCGCCGGATTTTCCGCAAGAGAACCATAAAGAGTTAAAAAGGGCTTGCTGTTTGAAAAAACAATGACTGATTCTCTGGTCCAGACCGCAAAAATTTACGTCAAGCTCATGAACAGCAAGGAAGCCCTTGAAGTCGCCAGGGAAACAGTAGGAAAGCTTGACAGCTCAGGAAAGGAGTCGCTCAAGAAAATGCTTTAGCCAATCCCCCTTTAATAATCCAAAACAATTAACTACTACATAAGTTCTTGTTTGCCTTGAGGCATTTGGCAATGACTGATGAGATTGTTGAAAAGTGCAAAATTTACATCGGGCTTCTGGACAATGGAGAATTGCTTGAGGTTGCAAAAGAGGCAGTCAAAAAGCTGAGCGGCAGCGGAAAGGATTCAATCAAGAAAATGCTTTAGCGGTTTTCAGCCGTCAAGCTGTTTTTCAGCCTGGTCAACATGTATGTTCTTCAAAGCAGCCACTCTTTCTGCAATTGGAGGATGCGTGTTGAACAATCCTGAAAGAAAGCCCTTCTTCAAAGGATTTGCAATGTACATGTGCGCAGTGTTGGAAGTCGCGTTCGCGACAGGCCTGTTCTCCTTTCCAATCTTCAAAAGCGCGTTCGCCAAGCCGTCAGGATAGCGAGTTAGCAAGGCGCCGTCAGAGTCTGCAAGAAACTCGCGTTTGCGCGAGATTGCAAGCTGTATCAAAATTGCGATTATCGGGGCAAGGATTGCGAAAATTATTCCCACAGCAAGAAAAATCAAGCCTGCAGTGCCGTTGCTTTCCCTGTTGCTACCGCCAAAAAAAGTCATTCGAATCATGATGTCACTGATCAATGCAATGACGCCAATCATGACTGCAGTAATTGTCATGACCAGAATGTCGCGGTTTTTCACGTGGGAAAGCTCATGGGCTATGACTCCTTCAAGCTCCCACTTGTCAAGCTTTTCCAAAGCCCCAGTGGTCACGCAAATCGCCGCATGCTGCGGATCCCTTCCAGTCGCAAATGCGTTTATTGCCTTGTCTTCCATTATGAAAACCCTCGGCTTTGGAATTCCTGCGGCAATTGACAATCCTTCAACAATGTTGTGCAATTTGAGGAAC
>Ga0247841_10010893_pt1 | contig 12251 bp, 15 predicted proteins | sample LaCruzMarch2015__2_FD_192410 | JGI IMG/M metagenome (GOLD analysis project Ga0247841, IMG submission 192410) | Freshwater microbial communities from meromictic Lake La Cruz, Castile-La Mancha, Spain - LaCruzMarch2015_18m | ecosystem: Environmental > Aquatic > Freshwater > Lake | place: Spain... | reverse complement strand
CCGTTTTTATTCTTAACAACTATGCCCATACGGTCAGCATCTGGGTCCGTTCCAATTATAAGGGCAACGTCATTTTCCTTTGCCATTTTTATTGCTATATCAAAGCAGGATTTTTCCTCTGGATTTGGTGATTTGACAGTTGGGAATGCACCATCTGGCATTTCCTGTTCCTTTACGATTAAAACATTTTTAAAGCCACTTTTTTCTAATATTGCACGAACTGGCTTGTTGCCTGTGCCGTGAATTGGTGTGTAAATTAGTTTAAAAGTATCTGCAACTCTTTTGACAATTTCTTTGTTAATCGCCTGTTTATACACAGCGTTTATAAACGCATCGTCAACCTCTTTACCGATAATTTGTAGAAGTCCACTTTTGATTGCCTCATCTTTTGACATTGTTTTAACGTCAAACATTCCAATTTCATTTATAGTTTCCAAAACCTTATCAGAAACTGATGGTGGCAATTGTCCTCCGTCCTCCCAATAAACCTTGTAGCCATTATATGCTGATGGGTTGTGTGATGCAGTTATAACAATACCTGCGATAGCACCAAGGTGACGAACTGCAAAGGAAAGCTCTGGCGTTGGGCGAAGCTCGTCAAATAAATATGCTTTAATTCCATTTGCACAAAAAACAAGTGCAGCTTGGAGAGCAAACTCATCGGAAAAATGCCTTGAATCATACGCAATAGCAACGCCACGCTTTTTCAAATCTTCACCATTATTAGCAATATATGTTGCAATTCCCTGCGTTGCACGACGCACAACATAGTTATTCATTCTGTTTGTGCCTGCACCAATAATTCCACGAAGTCCACCTGTTCCAAACTCCAAATGCTTATAAAATCTTTCGTTAATTTCGGTTTCATCACTCTCAATCGAGCGAAGCTCTGCCTTTGTAGCCTCGTCAACTGCTGGGCTGTTAAGCCAATTTTGATACTGTTTTATGCTGTCCATTTTTTATGCTCCTGTCTGTTATAGTGTTTATAAAAGAAATATTATCTGTCTGCTGTCAAAAACTCGTAGAGAGTTTTTAGCTCTATTGCCCTACTTTTATAACTATCCAAATATATTTCTGCTGAATAAATTTGCATAATACTTCCTTCATGATTAATTTGGTCGTAGGTATGCCACGTTAGTCCTTCATTTTCTTTTGTGAACTCTTCCCATTTTTTCTGAGAGGAAACAAGCCATATTCTTTTATCATCAGTCAATTCATCATTGAGTTGATTATAATATTTATTCATTTCGACTTTCCAAATATCACCATAACTGGTTATAATGTCAACACCTTCTGATGTATTACCAGACCATTCAGACATTGCTTTATCATACTTTTGGTCGATTATGTTTTCTTCACCATTTCTTGTATCGGTTTCTCTCTTTATTTCCACATTTTTAGATTGTGTAGCATTTTTCACATCTTGCAATTCAGTAATTTTTGCTTCTAACAAAGCATTTTCATTATATGATTTTTTCAAGTTTAAATTTAGCCATAGAGATATAGCCAAAGATATGCATAGGCAGATACTAACAACACAAATAGTTACTGTTTTTTTCAAATTATTCAACTCCTATAACATAACTTAATAATACAAAACTCTCACTTATGATAACTTTCTCCATTATTTATCTTAAATGCCCGATATATTTGTTCTAACAATATCACCCTCATAAGCTGGTGCGGGAAGGTCATATTTGAAAAGGATAATTTTATTTTGCCCATTTTTTTAATCGCATCATCAAGCCCTCGTGAGCCACCGATTATAAAGGTTATGTGCGAATTTCCATCTATTGCACATTTTTCTATAAAGTCTGCGAACTTTTCGCTTGACAGTTGCTCGCCCTCTATGCAAAGTGGAACAACTATTCCTTTTATTTTAGGCAGGATTATTGCACTCTCTTTATAAATTGCCTGCTCATCGTCTATGCTATCTGGCACCTCGGTGATTTTAAAGCTACAATACCTTGAAAGCCTTTTTGAATATTCACTTATTGCATCTTTTAAATAATTTTCTTTAATTTTTCCAACAGCAATAATTTCTATTGTTAGCATTGTGTTTTTACGCTCCAATCATTGGGCTAACATCATAGCGTGGTGCAACCTGCATTATAACGTCTGTTCCAACACATATACCACTAATTTCAAGTATTCGTGCAACGGTTGTAAACGCAAGGTTTGGTATGTTATTTTCCTTACTTAGATGACCAAGCATAATATGCTTTGTGCCACTTTCCACCATATGCACAGCAAGCGCACCTGCATCATCATTGCATAAATGTCCATTTGCCCCGCTAATTCTCTTTTTAAGAGGATACGGATATGCACCATTTTTTAGCATTTGTTCATCATAATTTGCTTCAAGTATTGCCATTTCACAGCCTGAAACACATTTTTTTAAATCATCATTTATATGCCCGATATCTGTTGCAACTGCAAAACATTTGTTGCCAATTTCAAAACGATAGCTTGTCGGTTGGTTGGCATCGTGCGGTATATCAAAAGGAGTTACGCCAATTCCACCGATATCCATCTGCTTATTTTCGCTGAACATTTTTATATTTTTATCAGCTATATCACCGATAGTCATTCCGTTCCAAGTGCCACAACTGGCAACGATTGGAATGTCAAAACGACGTGACAAAACGCCCACGCCTTGAGTATGGTCAATATGCTCGTGCGTAACCAATATGTAATCAAGTTCTGAGGCGTGAACGCCTATATTTTCAAGGCAAGCGGCAATTCTCTTGCCACTTATCCCACAATCTATTAAAATTTTCGTTCCATTATGTGACAAAAAAACGGAATTACCACTGCTACCACTTACAAGCGTGCAGAACCTTGTCATAGTGCCTCTCCTAACACCTTTTCCTCGCTATCACTCTTACGCAAAATTTGCGCACCAAGACTGCGAAGTTTGCTTTCAAAATCCTCATAGCCACGGTCAATATGACAAAGCTCGTGAATTTCCGTAACACCATGTGCAACAAGGGCTGCAACAACCATACTTGCCCCTGCACGAAGGTCAGTCGCCCTAACTGGTGAGCCAGAAAGGTTTGTAACGCCCTCGATTACTGCAACCTTTCCATCAACAGTAATATGTGCCCCAAGTCGCCTTAATTCATCAACGTATTGAAAACGATTATCCCAAACACTCTCAGTAATGACAGATGTTCCCTCTGCAATTGAAAGCAGGGCAACAATTTGAGGTTGAAGATCGGTTGGAAAGCCCGGATATGGCAGGGTTTTCACATTTGCCTTATGTAGCTTACCTTTTCGTGATACTCTAACACTATCGTCAAATTCCTCGACAATTACATTCATTTCCATAAGCTTTGCAGTTATGCTCTCTAAATGCTTTGGAATTACGTTTTTAACGAGTACATCTCCACCTGTTGCAGCGGCGGCTATCATAAATGTTCCTGCCTCTATTTGGTCTGGAATTATAGAATACGTGCCACCTGTAAGCTTTTCCACACCTTTAATTTTGATAACATCAGTACCTGCACCACGAACATTTGCACCCATTGCATTTAAAAAATTGGCAACATCAACAACATGAGGCTCTTTCGACGCATTTTCGATAACAGTTATTCCCTCTGCACGAACTGCCGCAAGAATAATGTTAATTGTTGCACCAACAGACACAACGTCAAGATACATTTGTGCTGATTTTAGCTTTGTTGCGTGTGCCTCAATTATTCCGTGAGTTATGTCAACCTTTGCACCAAGTGCCTCAAAACCTTTTATGTGTTGGTCAATTGGCCTAACACCAAAATTACAGCCACCAGGCATTGCAACCTCTGCATGGTTAAACCTGCCAAGAAGTGCACCAATAAGATAATACGATGCCCTCATTTTTTGCACCATTTCATAAGGTGCTGTCCAGCTTTTTAATTTTTCGCAATTTATTTCAATAGAATGTTCATCAATATATTTAACCTTTGCGCCAAGCTGTGTGAGTATGTCGCAAATTACACCAACGTCTTTAATTGAAGGCATATTTTCAATTCTACAAGTCCCTTCAACCAATAAAGCGGCTGGGATTACAGCAACGGCTGCATTTTTAGCACCGCTAATTGTAACCTCTCCGAAGAGTTTCCTACCGCCCATAATTACAAATTTATCCAAATAATTCACCTGCCTATTTATTTTGTCTTAAACATATAAAAATATTATAACACTTATTGGTATTATATACAATATTTTTTAAAAATTTTATACGAAAATATTAACAGAATAATTGAACCGTTGTAATGCAATAATAACTGTGTAAAATAATAATTTTTTATAGGGATACCAAAATCAAAGGGAGTGAAATAAACATGGATAGTTTTGCATTAGTATTAGTAATAATCGGTGCACTTAACTGGGGTTCAATAGGTATTTTTGGCGTTGACCTTATAGGTTCATTATTTGGCGGTCAGGCGACCTCGATAAGCAGAATAATCTTTACAATAGTAGGTCTTGCAGGTCTTTGGGCGATTACTTTGTTATTTAGAGAAACAGAGAACGTTCCTATCAAGGATAAATATTAATTGCAACATAAAAATGCCCTCGAAAGAGGGCATTTTTACTTATTAGCATCAAATATTGTGTGAATCGATTTTAAATCATCTTCTAATTTTCCAATCTGCTCACTCATTATCACATCGTCCTCAATCGTATCACAGGATGTTTCTTGGATATTACAATATATTGCATTTACCATCGAAGATATTTTTACTAAATTTTCAAATTCCATAATATGCCACCTCCACTTTAAGCATATTATAGAACATTTTACATTATTTTACAACCAAAACCGTTCGACTAATTGTGTGCTTTTTTATGTTCTTTTGCTAATTCTATCAGTATTTTTTTAACATTTATAGTTGGATTTTCTAAAACCTTGTCGAGTAGCAAACTTAAAGTGTCGCCAATTTCCTTGCCAAATATACCTATTTTTTGCATATCTGCTCCGTTTACCTCTAAATCCTTTAATGATAATGGATGTTTTTGTATTAATATATCCTTGTATATTTTTTCAATATGTGAAATATAAGACAACTTTTCGTGGGTAAACTCAGGATTTTGCGCAAGTGCATCTGCCCTTTTAAGAATTAATAAATCATTAAAAATTTCCTTGCCAATTTTAGACACAGCACGCCTTACAAGCTTTTCAGTAGGCAGTATTTCTCTATCGTGCAGAAGGACTAATTTTAAAATTCTATCCTTTGTTTTGTTATCGAATTTAAGCCTATTTAAAACCTCTCTTGCAATCTCCTCGGAAACCTTATTATGCCCATAAAAATGGTCAATGCCCTCTTTATCTGTTGATTTTGTTTTAGCCTTTCCAACATCGTGAAAAAGTGCTGCAAAACGAAGTGCAACCGTCCTTGGAACATTTATAACCGCACATAAGGTGTGTTTGCCAACATCATAAATATGGTGGGGATTATTTTGGGTAACAGCAAAACATTTTGCAACCTCTGGCAGGATAACCTCGCCAACGCCTGAATCGAATAACATTTCCAACCTATTATCAGATAAAAATAGCTTTGTTAATTCAACATTTATTCGCTCGGCACTTATATTTTTTAACAAATTTCTATTTTTGCTAATCGATGAAAGAGTTTCGCTTTCTATATCAAAATTAAGCGTAGCAGAAAAACGCAGTCCACGTAAAATTCGCAAAGCGTCCTCGTTAAAACGCTGGTCTGCGCTTCCAATACACTTAATTATACCTTTTTGCAAATCCTCCACTCCACCAAATAGGTCAACTATTCCACTTTTAGGATTATATGCAATGGCATTAATAGTAAAATCTCTACGCTTTAAATCCTCATAAAGATTATTTGTAAATTCCACACTTGCAGGACGCCTATTGTCCACATAATCACCATCTATGCGATACGTGGTAATTTCAAGTGGCATTTTATCCACCAAAACAGTAAGCGTTCCGTGTGCTATGCCTGTTTCAAAATGCTTTGGGAAAATGTTTTTGAGGTCATCTACTAATGCATTTGTAGTTATGTCCCAATCAGTTGGCTCGCTCCCAAGCAGGATATCCCGAAGTGCCCCACCAACAACAAAGGCTTCAAACCCACACTTTTCAAGGGAGCTTAATGCCTCTTCAACATATTTAGGAATTGATATTTTCAATAATAAAATCACCTAAATTCTTTGCAGCATGTGGCTTGCCCATATAGGCTACCCCCTCTCGCAAATGTTTTAAACGCCATTCATTGCTTAGCATTTGATACAAACATTCATCAACAGGACAGGTAGAGCTCATCATCATTGCAATACCATTGTTAAGCAAAAATTCTGCATTTCTATCCTCTTGCCCTGGAATTGGGTTCATAAGTATCATAGAAAGACCCTTTGCAAGCGACTCTGATACAGTTAGGCCACCTGGTTTTGTAATAATAACATCCGAGGCGTCCATAATTAAATCTACATTATCAACATATCCATAATTATGAATTGTTTTCGTAGTTTGAAGTGCATCAATCGTGCTTTTCATACGTTTATTACGCCCACAAACTGAAATTATTTGAAAATCCATTGACAATTTATCAAGCCTACGTATATGTTTTACCAAATTACCATAGCCCATACTTCCACTCATAACAAAAACGGTTGGTTTATCATCTAAGCCAAGCTTCTCCCTTGCCTTACTTTTTTCTAATTTTTTACTGAATTTTTCTTGTATTGGTATGCCAAATGGCTTAATTTTTTTAGCATCGATGCCTTTTTTTATTGCCTGGTGAGTTAACAGCTCGCTGGCTGTAACATAATAATCAAGGTCGGTATCCTCCCAAAAAGGGTGTATAGTAAAATCTGTTATTATACCGATTGTTTTTGCTTTTATATCGCTCATCTCTGTGACCATTTGTGCAGAGTAAACGTGGGTACATACGATTAAATCTGGATTGCTTTTTTTAATATATTTTGACATTTTCATAGATAGAACATTAGCAGCCATACGGGAAAGCGAAACCTTTGCACTTGGCTTGCCCTTTTTCTCTGCAAGCCTATAAAAGCCACCATAAGCAGATGGTGAATACTGCGTTGACAAAAGGTATCCCTGTGCAACAGATTCACTAAGTAATGGAGTTATATGCTCTAAGGCATCTACCATTTCACATTCAATACCCTTGCTTCTAAGATAATCTATAAGAGCCATAGCACATTGATGATGCCCTTGCCCTGCGGTAATTGATAACACGAGTACTTTCATCTTTGACAACACTCCTTTTTTATATCTTACACTAATTTGGAAAAAATATCAACTGTAACCAAAAAATATTATACTACATATTATACATTGAGTAATAAAAAATCTTAAAAAGGGAGTTGAAACATAATGTCAATTTTAGGTGTAGGTTGCGGTGATGGTATCCTTGGAGATAACGATACAATCTTATGGTTCATCATTTTGTTCTTGCTAATATTCTGTAATAAAGGCGTACTCGGCATTCGTGACAATTGCTAATTCGAACATAGTAGGTGGGCTTATTTTTAAAATAGGCCCATTTATTAATTTGTAACACAATTGTAATATAATTGGCAGGAAATTCCAGTTATAATATAGAATATATACAAATGTGATTATTTTGCAGAATTGTTAAAAAAATGGGGAGTGAAAATACTTGCGAACAAAATTAGATATAAATGGTGAAGTTATTATTGTACGTTTAGATGACGAGCTTGACCATCACTTAGTTGCACAAATTAGGCAACAGATTGATGAAAAAGTTTTGCAGGGCAGTGTTAGAAAAATAGTATTTGATTTTACGAAAGTAGGCTTTATGGACAGCTCTGGCATTGGCATAATAATGGGAAGATACAAGCTTATGCAGGCAGTCGGTGGTGAGGTTACTGCTTTTGGATTTTCCTCTCAATTGGACAAGCTTATTACTATGTCTGGAATTAAAAAAATAATAAAAATTTATTCAGTAGAAAAAGATGCTGTTGAAAGGGGGGTAAAATAGGTGGAATATACGAATGAAATGAAGATACAATTTATTAACAAATCCTCTAACGAAGGCTTTGCAAGGGTTTCAGTTGCTGCCTTTGTGTCACAGCTTGATGTAACGGTTGAAGACCTTTCAGACATAAAAACTGCAGTTTCCGAGGCTGTTACAAACGCTATTGTTCATGGCTATGAAAATTTAAAGGGGTTTGTAACTGTGGAATGTAAAATAAATGGTGACACAGTTGAAATAATCGTAAGGGACTGTGGGCATGGTATTGCAGATATTGAAAAGGCTCGCCAACCACTTTACACCTCTCGACCAGAGCTTGAGCGTTCTGGTATGGGTTTTACAGTTATGGAAACTTTTATGGACGAGGTTACGGTTACCTCTGCACTTGGTAGGGGAACTACTGTTATTATGCGAAAAACTATGCTATCAATGTAAAAATATCGGGTACATATTTGGAGGTGATTTATGTGCAACCCGATATATTTTTGCAGATAGAGATGGCAAAAAATGGTAATAATGAGGCACAGGCTTATATTGTTGAAAATAACACAGGGCTTGTGTGGAGCGTAGTTAAAAGATTTTTAAACAGAGGGCATGAGGCAGATGATTTATTTCAAATCGGCTGTATTGGGCTTATTAAGGCAATACAAAAATTCGACAGCTCATTTGGAGTAATGTTTTCTACATACGCTGTTCCAATGATTATGGGCGAGATTAAAAGGTTTATCCGTGATGACGGTATTATAAAGGTTAGTCGTAGCCTTAAAGAGCTTTCAAGCAAGGCACGAATAACAAGGGAAATATTAAGCAGAGAATCTGGCCACGAGCCAACAGTTTCTGAAATTGCCCAGCATATTGGCGTAGAGGTTGAGGAGCTTGTTATGGCTATGGATTCGAGTAATATCCCAGATTCCCTACACGCTATGCAGGGAGATGATAACCGTGAGCTTTTAGATAAAATTGATGAGGGCAAAAATCAAGAGGATGAAATTGTCACCAAAATTGCGATTAAAGAGGCCCTCGCAACTTTTAATCCACGAGAACGGCAAATCATTATGCTTCGCTATTTTGCCCAAAAAACTCAGACACAAATTGCAAATATGCTTGGCATTTCTCAGGTTCAGGTTTCACGCATAGAAAAAAAGGTGCTTGGAGAAATGCGTAAAAAAATTAGTATTTAATAATAAAAAATGTAAATACTATTTTCAAAAAGTAATTGGCAAAGGGAGGTAATTTTTATTAAAAATATTATCATAACTGTAATAGTAGCTTGTATTTTAATAGGTGCTGCTTTTTTTGTATTTGAGATGGCAGCAAACGGCAGCAGACCCCCCCAAAGAGGTATCTTAGTAATGAAAGGAGAATGAACCCCCCTTGAAAAAAGACTACACCCCAAAGGAATACAACGACTATATTGAAAAAAAATCGCCCAAATCAAAAATATTTAAAGACACAGCATTTGCGTTTGTTATTGGTGGATTTATTTGCGTTATTGCACAGATTATAATAGGCTATATGGCTTCAAGAGGTGCTTCCGAGCTTACTATTGCAAGTGCTGTGCCAATTATTATGATCGGGCTTGGTGCATTTTTAACTGGTATAGGAGTATACGAGAAAATTGCAAAATTTGCAGGAGCAGGAACGATTATTCCAATTACAGGCTTTGCAAATGCAATTGTTTCCCCTGCAATGGAGTTCAAAAGCGAGGGGCTTGTTTTAGGGCTTGGTGCAAAAATGTTCGTTATCGCTGGCCCTGTTATTGTTTACGGAACGATAACCTCTGTTATTGTGGGAATATTATTTTTTCTTTTTAAGTAATATTTTTTGTGTACAGGCATAGAATTATACAAATGTATTATAAAGAAGGTGAATTCTATGACTCAAACAATTTTTGCATATATAGTTGGGGGTATATTGCTTTTGATAGCATTATTCTTTCTTGCACGACCACTAAAAATGCTGTTTAAAATAGCAATCAGCTCCGCACTTGGTTGTGTGGGGCTGATTGTATTTAACTTTTTTTGTGGGCTTGTTGGGCTGTACATAGGGGTAAACATTGCAACAGCTACAACCCTTGGAATATTAGGCCTTCCTGGGCTTGCTATGATACTTATTCTTCAATTAGTATTTAAATAGGGGTCACTCTGCAACCTTAAATACCAATAATAATCACGTTATGAAGTGATTTATTTTATCCAAGTGTGGGTCGCCAATCGTGACTTTTGATTTGCTCATAAACCACCTTAAATAATGCAAACCCTCATTATCTAAGGTGATATATTCACAAATAACTGGAATTTACCGCATAATGCACTAATCTTAAAACCAAGGTTAGTGCATTATGGGGTGTATCCTAAATAATTGTTAATTAGCGTCCATATATTTGCAGTTTCAAAGGTTTTACTCCACGAGGCAATTCCTGCAAGGTTGTATTTTTTCATTAGATCTAACCGTGCGGTCATTGAAAATTCATCCTCTAACCAAATTTTATAAACACTTCCATTTGCACTCCACTCGGCATAATTTTGCCCTGTTGCCTCATCAAATACAATTTGTGCCTCTGCTTGCTTTATTTTTTCCTGTGCAGTCTTCATTCCTATTGCACTTGTCTTTACAACCTTACCACCCTTTTCCTCCCACAATCTTGTGTAAAACGGAACACCCAAAAGTAATTTTTCGGCTGGAACTTCCTCAAGCGTTATTTTTATTGCATTTTCTACCCACGGCATTGATGCAACAGAGCCACCCTTTTCGCTCCACGTTCCATATTCGTCATACGCCATTAAGGCAACATAATCAACAGTTTTGGCTATCTCTGCCCTATCGTAGCATAGCGACCATGTTCCACCGGGCTTGTAATATTTTGTTACATCAACAGAAATAGTAATTCCAAGTGAACGTGTCATTTCAGACATTTCCCTTACAAACTGAGTGTATTTATCCTTATCACTTACATACATATTTTCAAAATCCATATTTATTCCATCAAGATTATACTTTATAGCAAGATTTTTCACATTTTCTATTACAGATTTCCTTGCCTCATCATCATTTAAAAGCTTGCTTGTTGTCTTTGCCTCGAAATCCGTCTTAAAAAGTGCCCAAACCTTATAGCCCTCTGTTTTTGCATCCTGCATATAACTATTGTTGCCTAAATCCTGAATATACAAATTATTATTGCCACCAAGCTTTTGTTCATAGCTAAAAGGCGTTTTACCCGTATTATCTACAACCCTAAACCATGTTGGAGAGATAACATTAAGCCCCTCCATATTGTTGCCAGTTACCATTACATCGTCCCTATATATTTGGTGCCACGTTAGGTTAATTTTTTCACCGCTTGGCTTTTGATTAGGAGGCAATAGCTTTAACACACGCACTATCATTGCTGCCGCCTCGCCCCTTGTTGCAGATTCCTTTGCCCCAAAGGTTCCATCGTCATATCCATTGACTATTCCACTATTTACAGCAGCAGATATTTCTTTATAATATATATAGCTATTTTTTACATCTGTAAATTGTGCCTTGCCACCAGTCAGCTTCATCGCACGCACAAGCATTAACACTATTTCTTCCCTTTTAACATCACTATTAGGAAGCAGGTTTCCGTATTCATCTCCACCTACTATGCCCTTATCTTTTGCGAACGACGCTATGTCATAGTACCATACGCCACTTTTTACATCACCAAATGACCTGTCTCCTTCTGAAATTTCCTCTCCCTGATACAATGCCCTTATAAGCATTGCTAAAAACTCACTTCTTTTTATGTTATTTGCAAGGTTTGCATTGCCATTATCATCACCAGTTAAGATTCCCTTTTGAAATAACTGGAATGCGTACCCCCCTGCCCAATGTCTGTCTATTCCATTTAAAGTGGCAGCAGAAACACTAACAGATATTAATATTACAAACGCAATAATAAGCGCAATTAATTTACTTGGCATAGTAATTCTCCCCCCACATTGCTGTTATTTCTACATTATAACAATTTATTCGGCAAAAGTACACAAGAAAAGCTTGGCAATCCTTCAAACAACAATTATTTACTAAATTAATGTGTTTTAGAGCTAATTTTTTATCGTTATTTTCATTGACGATAACCATCATTACTGATATACTATATAAGTGATATTTTGTCAAAATATTATTAAAATGGAATATACGAAAGAGGGATTTTATGAGAAAAACTAAAATTGTTTGTACATTAGGACCAGCAACAGATGACCCAAAAATTTTAAAGGCTCTTATGCTTGGTGGGATGAACGTGGCACGTAT
>Ga0247841_10010890_pt1 | contig 12251 bp, 10 predicted proteins | sample LaCruzMarch2015__2_FD_192410 | JGI IMG/M metagenome (GOLD analysis project Ga0247841, IMG submission 192410) | Freshwater microbial communities from meromictic Lake La Cruz, Castile-La Mancha, Spain - LaCruzMarch2015_18m | ecosystem: Environmental > Aquatic > Freshwater > Lake | place: Spain... | reverse complement strand
CCGTTAGCAGTCGGCATTTTAGAGTGCTAATGCGATCCGTCAAGGGGCGCTCAAAAATGTCAGGAGGATTTTCTTGAAGAGACGGGGACACATCACTAGAGTGCACGAAATTTTTCCATTGGAATCCCGAGAAATCTCAGATACCGGCCCACGTTTCCCGCGCACTCCCGATGCCGTGACTTTCTTGGTGACGCAGACGATCGAGCGTTTCAGTGCATCCATCGGCGTCATTCAACCGTGGAGAGCGAGAAACCTGTGGGCGAATCTTTCTGATACCGCAGGCAATCCGATCGGGCGTGTGAATATTCTGGTCATTCCCAACGGAGGAAATTCCCGGGTGGAAATGCTTTTCTACAAAATGTCGCCATTCGCTTCCCAATTGATGGAACAGAATCTTGTGTTGCAGGATCAAGACGGAAACCATGTGATCGGTGTATGGCAACAAGCCTATGACGGTTGCCGGTTCGATGATGTATCACAAAAGAGCCCCGTCACTCTGAGGACGACTCCGGTTCTTCAGGCTGCACCGGCGGAAGTTACAGGGCAGAACGTGCGTTCCCTCATCCATGATCAAACAGGACAAATACAAGGTTGTCTGGGACCGAAATCACAATGATTTCTCCGGACGCTTAATTTGCACAATACACAATCTCCGTCGCTGTCTATTGTTTTCATAGGTGAATCTTTTGCATAATTCATCGAATTCCTTCCCATTTCTTCTTATGCGCATGTCCCGTTCGTTTATTGCTTTTCTTTCTGTGTTCTCGGCCGGTCTCGTGCTTGGCGGAGTCGGCATGGGTCTTGCGGCCACCATCCGCGGTTCATCCATTTTCACGGACGTTCCCGAAGGGGCGTTCTTTGATGAGGCGGTCGGCGAGATGTACTCCCTCGGCGTGATCAAGGGCTATTCCAACGGGATGTTCGGTCCCAATGATTTCGTCACCCGCGGTCAGGTCGCCGTCATGATGCAGAGGTTCCGTGATGACATTCTTTCGTCAGGCGCGGCCCAGTCCAGTTCTACGCAGTCTTCAAGCACGTCCTCCAGCAGTTCTTCCAGTTCCGTGAGTTCCAGTGCCAGCTCAAGCTCCAGTTCCAGTTATAGCCACGTATACAACGGGTACGGAACATTCCAGTTCACCAGTTCGAAATTCAGTATTCCTGAATCAGTTCCGTCCATGTCGATCTTGGTCGAACGCACGGATGGAACAGAAGGGGCTGCGACGGTGAAGTATTCCATCAAAGCCGGCACGGCAACCGCAGACACTGATTTCACCGCGGTGGCATCATCCACGCTTTCGTTTGCCGATGGAGTCAAGAGCAAGACGATCACGGTTTCACTCAAGGATGATGTACTGGCAGAAGGAGCAGAGACAATCATTCTGGAGCTTTCGACTCCCACGGGAGGTGCCCAGCTCGGCTCTCCGGCGACAGCGACGTTCACGATTCTCGATAACGAAGCCTCCAACAACACTTCCTCGTCGAGTTCTTCCACAACCTCTTCCACATCGTCGCAATCATCGGGGGCCGGCACGCTTGGGTTCAGTGCGGCAGGGTATGAAGCGCGCGAGAATTCCGCCGCGATCACCATTACCGTGGTGCGCACGGGCGGTTCGACCGGACAGGTGGGCGTGACGTACGCCACCAGCGACAAGACGGCGCGGTCGGGCAGCGAGTACACCTCGACGAACGGCACGCTGACCTTTGCGAGCGGCGAGACCAGTAAGACGTTCTCGGTTCCTCTCATCGATGACACCACCGTGGACGGAAAGAAAAATCTTGCACTTACACTCAGTGCTCCGACGGGCGGGGCGGCTTTGGGCACTTCTTCGGTGCTCTTAAGCATTGCCGATGACGAAATCGGCACGTACGGGAGCGGGTCTTTCATGTTCAGCAAATCAAGCTTCTCTGCCGTAGAAGATGACGGTGTTGCCACGATCACGGTGAACCGTTTGGGCGGAACATTGCATACGGTGAGTGTGACGTACACGACCTCCAATGGCAGTGCATCGCCGGGTCTGGATTACACCCATACGACGGGCACGCTCACCTTCGAGCCGGGGGAGCAGAGCAAGAGCTTCACGGTTCCGATTGTCAGTGACTCTGTCAATGACAGTAACGAGTACTTCACGGTCACGCTTTCGAGCCCCACGCTGGGATCCACGATCGATACGCCCAGTACCGTGCCGGTGTACCTCTACGACTAGTTTCTTTTCTTCAAAAAATCAGGGCGGCTTTCGGGCCGCCCTTTGAGGATGTGCTACACTGCGCTTGCCCGTGCCGACGTGGCGAAATTGGTAGACGCGCACGCTTCAGGAGCGTGTGATCGCAAGATCATGAGAGTTCGATTCTCTCCGTCGGCACCATAAGACAAACAGTCTTCCGATCCCTTCAAATACGCTTACAGTTTGTCATGCATTCTCTTTCTGACTGCGCTCGCGATATCCGCGATGGCAGCTTCGCCACAGCACAAGATGGTTCCAAGGGCGAACCGCGGAAAGGCAAGCAGAGTGATCAGCGCTTCTTCAGCTTTCTTCTGTGACGGGAGCTCCCGTTTCTTTTCCTGCACCTGTGCATACGTCTCGCGTGTATGTTTCCATTCCATAAGGAAAGTATACATCTTCCGTATTTCCAATAAACCGGTTTTTCGGCATACTGGTCCGGATGTTTTCGCACACTTTTGCGCGTCTGAGACGCATTCCATGGGAGCGGGTGAGCCAGGCTGCGCTCCTTATTCTCCTCGCGCTCGTCATTCTCTGGCGGGGCGGGCGCACTCTGGAGTCGACGCTTCTGCTCGCTTTCGTCGTGTGCGCGATGGTGCTCTTGCGCTCCCGCTACACCCGTGAAACGGAGCGCACCGTTCCTCCGGCGATCTGGTGGATGGTCATGCTCTTCGTTCTGTGGACCGCCGTGAGTTACGTCCTCACGAGCACGATGAACTACGGGTTCGATGAAGTGGCGCAAACGATGTCTTTAGCGCTCCTCTTTTTCTGGATCATACGTTGCCCCGAAGGGGCGAAGATGCGCACGTCTTTTCTCAAGGTGCTCGTGGTCACGGTGCTGCTGGCCTGCCTGATCGGAGTCCTCATCTATGCAATGGGACCGCTCAATCGTTTTGTCGGAACATTCCTCGACGTGCGTGCTCCGTGGAAGAATGCGTGGCCCAACGCATGGGCGGAGCTCCTGCTGCTCGCGTGGCCTGTGGCGTTGCTCCTTTCGCGCCCGCTCCATGAACAGGGCAGGGGAGACATCCAGACGTTCTGGAAGATCGCGAAACGCACCACTCCTGCAGGCGTGATGGTGGGATGTCTGCTCTTGAGTTTTTCGCGTGCGGCATTGCTCGTGTTCCTCGGGCAGGGGGTCATTCTTCTGCTCTGGGCATTCAAGCGGCATATTTCCTTGAAGCGTGTTGCAGCAGTCGTCGTGGGCACGCTCATGATCGGAATCATCCTCTTCGGGCTCAGCAATCATCTGCGTTCCCGCACGCATGCGGTGCAGTCGCTTTCGGAGCGCACCCTCTTTCTGACTCCCGAGGGTACCGATTCCATCACCGAACGTACCGCGTTCTGGAAACAGGCTGTGATCCTTTCGCTCAGTCGGCCCCTCTTCGGTTGGGGGCCCGGAAGCTTCCGTTTTGCGCAGACGTCTCTGATGAATGATGTGTTTGCGACTTCCGATCATCCGCACGATGTGTTTCTGAAGGCGGCGGCGGAGCGCGGGTGGCCGGCTGCTCTGCTTCTGTTCGTATTGATGTGCATCGTGCTCCTTCCCTTTTTCAAAGCTATTACGCCCGCCTGTCGTCGTCTCGCATCCTGTCCGCTTCAGCGTGTGTTCTCGCACATTCCCCGCCGGGAGGTGACGGGTGCGCAGGTGCTGCTGTTCACGGCCCTCGCAGGCGTACTTGCGCACAATCTGGTGGATTTCAATCTGCATTTCATCGCGGTCAGCCTGCCGACGGTGTTCATCTTCGGCATGCTCGTCGAGTCGGGTGGAGTAAGATCGAACAAAAAATTTGTTCATGTTTCTGAATCGGTCCTGACCATCGTCCTGTTGGCAGCCGTTCTGCATGAAGGATTCTTTGCCGTAACCTCGACGCTGGCCCGCCGTGCGGACGCACAGAACAAGGTTGCCTTGGCTGTGATGTGGTACCGGTGGTCTGCAGGGGAGTGGTATACCCGTGATTTGCCTCTCAACCTTGCGCGCCTTCAACTGCGTTCCGGTTCGCCGCAGGTCGCTTTGGGGACCATCAGCCGGTATACGGAAGTGACGAATTCCATTGATGCGCGCGGGTGGATACTACGGGCGGAGATCGCCGGGCAGTTGAAAGATACTGCGCTGGCCAAACGTTCCTACGAGCAGGCATTTGCGCTTGGCCGCTTCACAGATCTCCGTATTCTCCACGGGCTCCTGCCGCTTCTGTCTCTCGAGAGCACGACGGTGCTTGAAGACCGAAAAGAAGAGTTCACCGTGGTCATGAAGTATTTTTACAATGCAATCCTCCATAACAGCCACTACGTTGCCCTCACACCCAATGTGGAGGAATTCATGTCCGTTGCCGAGATCATGGCCACCTTGTATCCGTCCGAAGCTCCGCGCTATCAGGTCATGGCTGCCAGTGTCGATCGTCAGGCAAAGACAGAGAGATTAAGACAAGCCCAACTTCTACCCTAAGTGCTCTGGTGGGCACTGTGCCGGCCTGCTAAAGTGCATTCCCATTTGTTCTCTATGAAGCATTCTTTCCTCCTCCTTGGTGTTCTGCCCCTGCTTCTCGCAGGATGCGGATCTTCCGTTGATGTCGCAGAGCAGCTCGGTTCTGAGAGTTTCCGCTACAACATTCCCTCGGGGGGCGTACAGGATTTGCGCTTTGGCAAAGAAGTATTCTTTTCCTACGGACCGATCGTGGGCACCGCGACAACGCCGGCCAACGGGCTCAGCAAGGTGCATGTATTCGAGAAAGGCATGTCGCTCCATACCCTGCAGGTGAACATTGCCCTCCCCAAAGACGGGTATTTCTATGAGGGCTGGCTCATTAATCCCAAAACGAACGAGCGATTGTCCACGGGTCACTTAAAGAGCCTGTTTGGAGATGTCCGGCATAATCTAGACTACCAGGCAGATCGGGATCTGAGTGCGTTTACCAATGTGATCATCACACTGGAAAAGGATGATGGCAACAGTGCCCCCGGAACACAGGTGGCGACCGGTACGCTCAAGGAATTGAAGCGTGACTGAGGCAGGATTGAACTGATTTAGGTTTAAAGAACCCGCCCGACCTAGCGCTGTATGCGCGTGGGAGGCGGTGGATGGAAACTGCGAGGCGGAGGGATTGTGTGTATGCCTGCAGGATTCCGAAGTTCCGTCCGTTCGAGGTCAGGCGTTAGCCGAGGACCGGGAGACTCATCACCATTGCGAGGGAAAGGAAGGTGATGAGCAGCGCGTGCATCAGCACGAGCTGGGCGGAAGCGCAGTGAAGATGTTGCTTCACGGGTTTAATCGTAGTGGTTGCCATAAAGGCGCGGCAGTGTACTCAGCGCCAGGATGTTGTCTAGATACCTTTGACTCATATTTGTGCTCAGTATTCTGGTACTTGTCAAAAAATTGGCACTTTTTGGCTTCATAAAAGGCAAAACCTACTAATTTTGAGGGGGAGGATGGGGAATGTGAGTTTGTACAAATTTTGTGTTCATAAGGAGTCAATTTTCTTCATATTCAAAGAACATATTTGACGATAAAGCAATTATGAAGAAGTCCTCTGGTTCCAAATGGCTACGGTGAGGCTGCTTCGGAAGCGGCGGAATCGCTTCGGATGCGCTCCAATTGAACTTTATATTCCATCGCGTCCACAACAGCCTGCCAGCCGGCATCGATTGAGTTATGGCTTACACCGGTTGTGGTCCATTGGTGCCGGTCATCCGTCCAATCAACCTCCACTTGGACTACAGAGTGAGTTCCCTCACTAGATTGCTCCGATTTGGACAAGCGATAGTTTACGAGCTCCACTGTGCGTGGAAGGAAGGGAAAGCGATCCTTTAGGCCTTTCAAGAGTGCCTCGCAGAGTGCTCCGATGGGGCCGTCATCCTTTGCCCAGGTATCGAAGGATTCCGTATCACCGTTGACTCGCACGGAAACGATGGCACGAGTACTCTTCTCGGTTCCCCTCTGCATTTCTGCAGAGATGTCTCCTGGATTGTGCACACTCAATGTGCTGTGGACTTCGGAGGAGAGGATGCAAATCTGCGGGCTGAGTGCTTCCAAGGCTCGGAGCATGAGGAGTTCGAGTGAGGCGTCAGCATGGTCCATGCAAAATCCTGCGGATTCTTTGGCCTCGATTGCGTCGAGGACGCGCTGCTGAATCGAGGTATCGCTCAGAATCCGTTTCTTCAGATCGTCAGTCAGAAGTCGTGACCCTTCGGCGATTGCGCGGACATTGCTCAAGCCTGCCTGCTTGGAGCCGACGATCACCCGCTGATTTCCCCATGTTTCAGGTGGAGATCCCTCATAGTTGCTCGGTTCTTTGCCAACAGCAGAAGCATGCATGCCTCCCTTGTGTGCATAAGCTCTCTTGCCGACGAAAGACTGGGAGGGATAACGCGTCATGTGGACTCGGCGGGCGGCTTTCTCGGAGGCGTCGGTCAAGAGTGCAAGGCGATCCTCCGGGATCGTGCGGTAGCCTTGCAGATGCAGGTTGGGAATGAGAGCGGTGAGATCGGCGTTTCCCGATCGTTCGCCTAGGCGATTCCATGTGGCGTCCACGTGCCTTGCACCGGCATCCACTGCCGCCAGTGCATTGGCGGTGGCGAGGTCCCGGTCATTGTGGGGATGGATGCCGATGACACGATCGGCGAATGCGTGCCGCACTTCTTCCACGGCCCGATACACGAGCGACGGCGTTGAATAACCATTGGTCTCACACAGTATCAGGCGCTCAGCTCCTCCCCGTACCGCAGCTTGAAGGACGGAGAGTGCGTACTCAGGTTCCTCCGCAAAGCCGTCGAAGAAGTGTTCTGCGTCAAAGTGAAGTCGGGCAGCGCAATTCGAGTGTAGGAATGCGAAGGAATCGCTGACCATGGCCAGGTTCTCCTTCGGCGTGGTGTTGAGTGCACGCTCCACTTGCAGATGCGAGGCCTTTCCGACCAGTGTGATGATGGGTGCACCGCTTTTCAGAATCTCTCTGAGAAGGGGATCGTCTTCCGCTCTCGTGTCTTTGCGTCGCGTCATGCCGAATGCGGCATAGGTGATGCCGGAGGGCGGATGCTCGCGCAGATGAGCGAATACTGCGCGGTCCACGTCATTAGATCCCGGGAAGCCCGCTTCTACCTTCGGAATTCCCATGGTGCGATCGTGCTCTACGAACCAGAGCTTATCATCGGCGCTCATACTGATGCCGTAGGTCTGGTCGCCATCGCGTGGGGTGACATCCTGAAGTTCTACGTATCGTTCCGTGGGAGAGAGAGAAGGCATACAAAAAACCCGCTGGGCGCGGGAGAGTAGGGGATAAATTCAGCAGCTACTTCCTCACGCCGTTTGGGCTTGAGTAATAATAATGCTGCTGATAATGGCGCGGTGTGCCATGAAGATGAGCAGAGTGTACTTGTGTTTTTCAAACTGTCAACAAGTCGTTCTGTATGACGAAAGCCCTGGACCGCGGGGGTGCAGGGCTTTCAGTGTGTGATGGCGTGGAGCCATCACACCAGTTCTTTCTTTGCGCCGATCAGCGTGCGCAGCCGCTCGACCAAAAGGGCGACGTCAAACGGCTTCTTGAACGTTTCGTTGATGCCCGGGCGATCGAAGTTCGTCGAACTGCCGTCGTCGGGCAGCAGGGCGACCAGGATCACGTCGGCGAATTGCTCGTTGCGTCGCAGGTTCTGGCAGATCTGCAGTGCTTCGGTCCTGCCGATCGAGAAATCGACGACGATGCAGTCGGGATGGAAGCTTTCGGCTTGGATCCCGGCATCGAACCCGCTCGCGGCCACCGCCATCTTGAACGAGTGTTCCAGCGGCAGTTCCCGCTTGAGGTTCTCCACCATGACCTGGTCCTGGGCGACGATCAGCACTTTGGCCATGCCTTCGTCTTCGAGGTTCCCGAGCGGCATGCCGTGTTCCCTCAGGAACCTGATCAGGTACTCCCGTGGAATACGGCGATCCTGCGAACCGGGGATGCGGTATCCCCGCAACCGGCCCGAGTCGAACCACTTTCCGACGGTGCGTGGGGCCACCTTGCAGATCTTTGCGACCTGCCCTGTCGTGAAGACCTTCATGGGTCTCCTCCTTGAATGGGGGTTTTACGCTCGATCAAGAGCCGTCCTGCGCGCGCAAGAAATCGGTGCTTGAAAGAGCTAAAGATAAAATACTGTAATTTACATTAACGTCAATTATTGTCAGTGGATTATGAGGGGGAAATTCTGGGCACGGGAGCATTTCCAAAGGAGACGAGGATCAGTAAGATGCGTGAGATTCGGGGTGTAGCTCAGTTGGTAGAGCGCACGGTTCGGGACCGTGAGGTCGAAGGTTCGAGTCCTTTCACCCCGACCATTCGTCGCAGCGCAGAGCGCTGCTCCTTATGGCAAGCCACTCATGTTTCGGGTCTATATTCTTGAGCTGGATGACGGCTCGTACTACGTCGGTTTCACCGATAATCTGAAACGACGCCTTGCTGAACATGCGCAAGGAATTGCATGCAATCACACGAAAAAGATTCCCATGAGACGATTGCTTTGGTCTGAGGCACAACCCGATCGACTGCATGCCAGAGTTCGCGAGAAGGAGATCAAAGGTTGGAGACGCGAGAAGAAAGAACGATTGTGGAAGAGCTTGCCCTGACGAGCGGAGCGAGGAAGGGTCCTTTCACCCCGACCATTCGTCGGCCCTCTGGGCCTCCTCATGGCAAGGGCCAAAACTCTCAATGAGTGCTTCTGGTGGTACACTCATATTCCGTGAACCATCGAGATCATACGATCATCGGCGTTCTGCTGGCCCTGCTCCTTCTCGTGTTGCTCGGAGCGGGGATCGGCACGGTCTTTTTCTGTTCCGCCGCATGGTGCCCCGATTTTTCGATGTCGAAGATCCGGTCGGCGACGGATTTTGCATCCTGCGAGCAGCTTCAGTTTCCGGTTGAACAGACTTCCCCGCAGCGCTGTATCGCCGGAGCGCATATCTACTACGCGTCCCACGCGGGAAGATTGCGCATCGTTGAGCCCCGTGCGGATCAACTCGTTTCGCTTCCTCTGATCGTCTCGGGCGATGTGCGCATCGGTAGCGGCACGACGGCACGGCTGGCTCTCACCGATCGTGACGGCTTTGCACTGGCGGAAGAGTCACTTCCTCTGCCCAAGGCACTTTCCGGTCAGGTCGTTCCTTTTCACGCATCGGTCTCTTTTCCCCAGCCGTTCGGTACGGGCGGAGTGCTCTTCGTCTCCCTGCTTTCGCGAAAGGGAAATGAAATCGAACAGGTGGAAATACCCGTGAAATTTCTTCCAACTGCATCCGTAGAAATCAAGGCATTCTTCAGCAACAGTGAACGGGATCCGAAGACGGAGTATTGCAATGTTTCGTATCCCGTTGCGCGGCGCGTTGCGGTGTCGGAAGACCTGCTCTCTGCTTCCGTGTGGGAGATGCTGAAAGGACCCAGCATTCTGGAGCAGCAGCAGGGTTTTTTCACCAACCTCCCTGAGGGATTGGAGGTGAAGTCCATTCAGGATGAGGATGGAGATGTGACGGTGACGTTTAACAAAGCTCTCGTACAGGGAGTGGCCGGATCGTGTCGCGTGCAGGCGATCCGTTCCCAGATCGAACGCACGCTCAGGCAGTTCCCGTTTGTGAAAAGTGTCACGATTGCGGTGGAAGGAGTGCCTGATGCAGAGGTGTTGCAACCGTGAGGGGAGGAAGTGATAGAGAGTACAAGGAAGACAGGGAGTACAAGGAAGAGGAATGACGGAGCCTTGTCATGTCCATCCTTGAACTCCTTGTACTCTTCATCATCCTTGTCGTCTCCCTCTGTTTCTTCTGCTTCCTCTATTTCCTTTGCTTCCTCCCTCCCTAATCCTCCGTCGTGGCGTTGGTGCTCCCCGGCTGCCGCAATTGCTGCTGAATCTGTTGGTACCGGTGGCGCGTGCGGTAGCGCTGGAGGAGAGTTGTCTGTTCGGCGCGGCGGGGAAGGGCATTCTCAAGGCGCTGCTGCACGCCCGTGCGCAGCCTGCTGAGCACATTCTCGCGACGGGCCTTCTCGCGCTCCTCGCGCTGGCTCAGGCGCTCACGCTCTTTTGCGAGTTTTTGATCATTCTGGAATGCGTTCATCTTCCGGTTCACACACTCACGCAACAATGTGAGGAGCGAGCCTTCGAGATCGCCCTGCCCGAACGGCAGGGTGGCCCGGCACTCGGTATCCCACTCCTGCTGTTGGACTTGTTCGGGAGTGAGCTCCTCTTCGACATTCGTTGCAAGGGCGGAGAAGGGGAGTGAGAGTTGAAGGAGAGAGAGGACGAGAGCGGTGAGGGTGGTGCGCATGGGGAGTATTTTCCTCCTGTATTCATGCGAAGCGCAAGCTTCGACCTGTTTCGCGCCGCGGTAGTTTCCTTGATGGTAGTATTATTCTTCCGTGCAGCTCTCTTCGCCCCTCACCGTTCCGCTCCTGCGGACCACGCCTGCATTCATCGAGGCGCTCAACGCGATGGGCATCGTGACCGTGGAACAGCTCGTGTCGTACCTTCCGCGTGCACACGAGGATTTGAGCCAGATTCAAACGATCGGTGACGCACCGCTGGCTGAAAAGGTGACGGTGCGCGGATCGGTGAGCCGCATCGAGCTCGTGCGCACGCGCAGCCGCAAGACCATCGTCAAGGCGTTGTTTACCGATGTGAATGGCGACAGCGCCGAGGTGATGTGGTTCAACCAACCCCACGTCAAACGCATGCTCACCGAAGGCGACGAAGTCGTGCTCACGGGCAAGATTGTGGAAGAGGGATACAAACTCAAGATGATGAGCCCGCAGTTCGAGCGCGCGGGAGTACGCCCGCTCGTTCATGCCGGCAGGCTCGTTGCGATCTACCCGCAGCACGACATCATTTCCACCAAATGGCTGCGGGAGAAGATGGTTCTTCTGCGTGATGTGATGCGCCTTCTGCGAGAAACGCTGCCCGGGGAGGTTCTCCAAGAGGAGCATCTGCTTTCCCGCGCGAAGACCGTCGAGACACTGCACTTTCCGGAGAGTCCGGAAGAGGTTCAGCTCGCCCGCGAGCGTCTGGCCTTCGAAGAGATGTATCGCATCCAGATGGAGGCGCTGACACAGCGTCAGGAGTGGCAGCGGCTGAAACAGGAGCGGTTGAAGATTCCCATGGATCCGGAAGTCATCAAGGCCTTTTTCCGCACACTCAAGTTCACACCGACCAAAAGCCAGAAGATCGCGATCTACGAGATTCTGCGCGATATGGAGAAAGACACAGCCATGTCGCGGCTGCTCGAGGGGGATGTGGGTTCCGGCAAGACGCTCGTCGCCGCGGCCGTCATGGCCAATGTGCTCTCGCACGGAGGGCAGTGTGCGCTCATGGTCCCCACGGAGGTGCTCGCGCGGCAGCACGCGGAGACGATTACGCGCATGCTCGTCGCACTGCACAACGATCTGGCGAAGCGACGTGCGAAAGGGGAACAGGTTCCGTCCCTTCGTTTGCCGTCCGTGGCACTGCTCGTCGGATCATTGCCTGCCGCGGAAGCCGCTTCGGTACGACAGTCCGTGGCATCGGGTCAGACGGATATCGTCATCGGCACGCATGCACTCATTCAGGAAGCGGTGGCATTTGCCGATCTCAAATTTGTCATCATCGACGAGCAGCACCGTTTTGGCGTGGACCAGCGCGTCCGCCTGCAGGAGAAGGGGAGTCCGCACGTGCTCACGATGACGGCCACGCCCATTCCGCGCACGCTCGCGCTCACCGCGTACGGCCACCACGATCTTTCTGTTCTGATCGAGAAGCCCGGCAACCGCAAGAGGATCCACACCAAGGTGGTGTCGCCCCGCGATCGTGCCACCGTGGAGCGGTTCATCGATCAGCAGATCGACGAGGGACGTCAGGTTTTCGTGATCTGCCCGCTCATCACGGCGTCCGAGCACGAAGAAATCGCGGACGTGAAGAGTGTTGCGGATGAGGAGCGGAGACTGCGCGCGAGTTTTCCGCGCCGGCGCATCGCGGCCCTGCATGGTCGGATGCCATCAGATGAAAAGGAACGGATTATGCGGGCATTCAAGGAGCGGAAGACGGATC
>Ga0247841_10010888_pt1 | contig 12254 bp, 5 predicted proteins | sample LaCruzMarch2015__2_FD_192410 | JGI IMG/M metagenome (GOLD analysis project Ga0247841, IMG submission 192410) | Freshwater microbial communities from meromictic Lake La Cruz, Castile-La Mancha, Spain - LaCruzMarch2015_18m | ecosystem: Environmental > Aquatic > Freshwater > Lake | place: Spain... | reverse complement strand
CCACATCTGGCGACCCATTATGTCCGCGGGTTCCGCGAGACTCCTTCTGACCAGGTGGGAACCTTTCACCTTGAATTCGGACGCCGCGAGCAAGAGATAGAGTACGCCGTTTCGTGCGGCTCCCCTTGAGCGCCTGCTCAGAAGACTCCAGATCATGTCTCGCATGGTCCCCATCTTGAGGCAATCCGAGAACGTGGGAGGCGGGAGGACCGTACCGCCCAGACTTTCGATCTCTCGGTAAACGTCATTATTGGCAAATGGCACCACGCGAGTGTAATAGTCTCCCGTGATCGCCACCAGCGGCCGGGGTTGGGCGGGCTTGGTGGGGATACGGTACAGGTCGTGAAGCGCTTCCTCGATTCCAAGGCGGACACGGCCGGCGGCTATGGCCTTGCACAGCCTGTCTCGGGATGTGGCGAATACGCCGTCCAGAACTGCTTCGTCCGCGGAGATCGGCCGTACCTGATGATACACCCGGACCAACACGTCGTAGGCGTTTAGCCCCTCCCAGGTTCTAAGCAGAAGCTGTTGACTCTTTCCCGGTGGCAGGCCGAAGGCTTGCAGTCCCTGGCCAATATCCCGGATTACTCTCACGGACAAGCCCTTTTCCCGGCGGACGTCCTCCAGGTAAAAAGGGAACTGTCCAAGCCGGCATGCATTCGGCCCCAGCATGTAGAACAACGAGCGCGATGCGTCCAACGGGGATAACGACCCGGAAAGTTTCAGATAATCACCCAGGATCAGCACGTATGGGTGACATTCGCCACCCACGAGGTGGGGCCGGCCGAGCTTCTCGGATTCATGGTCCGGTTGGGGCAAGACCCGCGCGTCTATGCCAACGGACTGAGCGGCCGCGGCAAATCCGTACGTGTGCTCGGATATGAACGGCATGTACATGACTTCGGCGCGGTGGGGCTTGCGCCGTTTGTCTTTTTGCGGAGAAGTCTTTTCGACGCGAACCTGGTAGCTCTTTGCGGCATCGGGCTTCACGCGTTCTCGGTTTATACGTTCCAGAAAAGCCTCTATTCTCGTCATAAGGCCGGCCCTGGAGGAATGCTCGTCCATTTCCAGGACTAGGAGCGGCTTTTCGCCAAGGGCGGCCCTTATGTGCCGAACCGTAAAGGGATCAGGGCCGCAGCCGAAAAAGGTGATCAGAACAGGAAAAAGACGGTCATCCCGAGACAGCTCCCTGGCCACGCGAATCATGTTTCCCTGATATTTCCACGTGACACTGCCGGCCTGAACTTGCGGACTCAGGGGGTAGAGGTCTGCGGGTAGGGCTCGGATCCCCAACCGACTGAACATGCTTCCCAGGTTCATGTTTTGGAACACATCCGATGTGTGGTAGGGCTTGCCCAGGACCACAAGCGCCTGTTCCTTCCACGTCAACGAATTGAGAAAGGCCGCGCCCGCAACCCTGAGTCGAGACTTGTATCCGCGGAGTTGTTCCAGGCCTCGGGCAACGGCTGCCTTCGCCTTCACTCGTGGGATACCAAGGCCCGCGGCAAAATGCTGCAGCTCCCGTTGAAGAGGGTCGGGATCGAAAGCAAAACTGATCACCGGCTCTTTCCAATCCACGTCGAAGGCATCCCGGAAGAACTGTGACGATGCTTGAATGTACGGACAATATTCGCGAAGAGCGGCGTGTGCGTCCGTCCCGGGCTCGTTCAATATCACAGGATGAAACAGGGTCCTGACACCTGCATCCACGAGGTCGCTGATCTGTCCTGCCATGACCTTCACGGGAAGGCAGGTCTCCACTCGAAGAAACTTCGAGCCTTTCTCAAATTGCTTCCTGCCGGCACGAGGGGCCACCAGCAGACGGATGCCGAGTACCTCACAAAATCCTTTCCAGAAAGGAAACCATTCAAAAAATTGGGGAGATCGCACGATCCCCCACGCTGTTGCGGGTTCCTCCGCGGGGTGTCCGCACAACTCTTCGAGAAGGCTGCTTCTCAATTGAAACAGGTCGGTGTTGCCCTGAACCCCCGGAGAAGCCTCCTCCCTTTCCCATCGGTCGCAGAGGCCACCGTGAAAGACTACCTGGCCGCCGGAATGGTATTTGCAAATAAGGCATTCATTGGGGCACCTTTTGCACGAGAACTGCTCCCGTCGGATCCTATCCGCGCTAAGGCTGATTCTTTCGCGCTTGACCGGAGTGATCTCCCCAAGGCCTACCCTGGCCAAGGCGTTCAACGCCGCGCCCAGAGCTCCTGAGACCCGATAGAAATCGGGGGTGTCAAAGGAACGGCCGGTTTCCTGCTCGAATGCGGCCCTCACCGCTGGTGTCCCAGCGACCCCTCCCAGGAAGAGGACCTTCTTGCCCAAGGGCCGATGATTGACCACACGTTCCAGATAGTTTCGGACGATGCTCACGCAAGCTCCGGCGGCGAGGTCATCCACTTTGGCGCCGTTATTCTGGTGATGAACAAGGTCTGATTCCATGAAGACAGCACATCGGTTACCGAGATCCACAGGGCTGTCGGAAGAAAAGGCAGCATCGTCAAACTGCCGCCACGTCGACAGGCCTAACCTCTGCGCCTGGGCCATAAGAAAACTGCCCGTTCCCGCCGCGCAGACCCTGTTCATCTCGAAGTCCTTCAGCGATCCATCCTCCAGGGCGATCCACTTTGAATCCTGGCCGCCGATCTCCACGATCGTGTCCGCGTCGGGCGCGTACCGCAAGCCGGCCGTTGCCTGAGCAGTGATTTCGTTGACGATCAGGTCCGCGGCGAGAAGTTTTCCGACCAAATGCCTTCCGCTGCCGGTTACGGCGATCGCGTCAGGACGCACGCCCGCCGCAAGAGACGCAATGACCCGCTCTGCAGCATCGAGGACAAGAGATCTGGACAGACGATAATCCTCACTAAGCAACCGGCCCTTGCCATCGATTACTACTCCCTTTACGGACACGGAGCCTATATCGAGTCCCATGACAAAAGGCGGCTCCGCTACGGATGGATCCGCCAGTACTTCCGGAAAAGGCGGCGCCCTGTTGAAAGAAGCATCCAGAGGGGCGAGAAAAGTGCGTTGTTTCGGGCGAGCAAGGCCCCTGACAGCCAAGTCCTTCATCAAGGAAAGGGACGGATCTTCTCGGGTTCTCTCGATGCCTGCCAACAGAGCGCAGCCAAAAGCGCCCAATGAATCGAAATGAGGTGGAATCACCAGTTCGTGAGGCGCCAATCCCAAGAGTTCGCGGAACGCAAATACCACTGCCTGATTGTGCATGACTCCGCCTTGGAGCGAGACCAGGGGCTTCATCGGCTCCCCCCGCACCAGGGTAGCCACGTAGTTCCGGGCAAGAGCGAAAGCCAATCCCAGCAAGACGTCCGGAATGGGCGCCCCTTCCTGGGCCTTATGGATCATGTCGGTCTTGGCAAATACAGCGCATCTACCTGCAATAGCAGCGGGATTTCGACTCGTTAGCGCCATTGGGCCAAATGACTCCACTCCGATTTCCAGCCGCTCGGCCTGTTCGTCCAAAAAAGCGCCAGTACCCGCGGCGCAAATTTCGTTCATACGAAAAAGCGAAATTCGAGGAATGCCCCCGGACCGAGGAGGCTCAATCTGCATAAATTTGGAGTCTTGCCCGCCGATTTCGACGACGGATCTTACCGCCGGATTCACCCTGTAGACACCGGCAGCGTGAGCGCTGATTTCGTTGATTGCAGGTATGTTCAGAACGTCGGAAAGCAGCGAACGGCCGCTTCCGGTAACCATCGCGCCCCTGAGAACGATATCCTCGCCGTGAAGGTCGATCAATTCTTCCGCGGCCTTGACGAAAGCAGCGAGCGGCCGCCCCATGGTCCTTCGATACAGTGAAACGGGGCTCGCTCCACTGGTCAGGAGAACCAGATTAAGACTTACCGATCCGCAATCGACACCAAGGTATTTTTCCATGACTCACAGACTCCCCCGTAATACCCGATCGAATGCTCCTTAGTAAGAAGCGTAGCAGAGCGCGGCTACAGGGCCCTCAGAAACTCGGGCCGAAGGTCCCTCTCGTCGCGCGAAGACAGCACTCGATCTACGGCTCCCAGAATTCTTTCCTTGTCTTCCGGAAGCGTGGCCTTGATGGGCAAATAATTCGAAGCGTGGTTAGACCTGAACACGCAACAGGTGAACGAAGATCCGGCTATCATGGTTCTCAATTCGTAGATCAGGCCGAATGGGTCCGGAAGCCTGAACCGGCCTTGAATACAGTCTTCGTGGAGCGGGGTCCCTGGAACCGGAATGACGCTTAGCGCTCCGACATAATGAGGATCCATGTCGGTCAGGATGGCCGCGGTCTGCTTTGCGTGCCGTTCGCTACCCTCGCAGCCGCCAATCCCGAGAAGCACCGTTACCGACAGCTTCATGCCGGCATCTTTGACCCTCTTGGCGGCTTCCGCCATCTCGTCGCAGGTTGCTCCTTTGCAGATCTTCGCCAGAAGCTGCTCATCGCCTGTTTCCACCCCCAGATACACGATTCCCAATCTGAGCGACGCCAGCTCTCGAAGTTCATCCGCAGACTTCCCCAGGACATCCCTCGCGTTGCCATAGATCCCGATTCGTTCTACGGACGGGAAGAACTCGTTTACGGCCTTGCAGATCTCCGTCAGCCGCGTTTGAGGTATGCACAGGGCATTGCCATCCGCCAGAAAGACCCGCTGTACCGGCCCCATGGATCTGGCGTCACGAAGGTCTTCGCGTATTTCTCGGATGCTCCGAACAGCGAAAGGTTTGTCGCGATAACTACCGCAAAACGTACACTTATTATGGCGGCAACCGAGTGTGGCCTGGATGATGAGACTGGCGGCCTCGCTGGGCGGTCGGTACACTGCCCCGATGTATTTCACCTAATTGCTCCTGTCCGGGGAGGTTGACGCATCCGGGGCTTGACCCTTAATGCCCCTGACTATAGCCGTGACCGTTCCCCGGGAACCACGAGTTGAAACCCGGGGCTACTTTCCGGCGTCCGTTCGGGACGCATACTACTGCTTGCACCGACGGGGTGACACAGACCAGCCTGTCAATTCGGAGCAGGGTCTATAATGGCCTCCTGGTCACGTGTTTTTATCACTGCGAACGGTCACCGGTAATTTATGTCCTGCCTCACGAATTGTTCGAACTTCTTCCGCGATTGCTCGATGGATTCTCCGTCTGCCTTCCAAAGAATATAATAGATGTATGAGTCGCCTTGGACAAGATAGAGAATCCTCTCCTCCGGAATCACCGGGCCGTGGAGCACACGGATTCGCTTTCCGGTGATGGGGTCTTCCATAGAGGCTACGGTCCATCCGGGAGGGACCCGGCCCGAGTCGGTGACAGCCTTTTCATCCATCCGTTTTCTCTTACGGATGTATTTTGTTTGGAATACAACCTTGTAAGCGTTCTTGTCATTTATCTTGATGTATTCCTCGTTGTCGCCAGGCCGTATAATTTCTCCCCCGGGAAACAGGGCCGCGTAGTGAATGGCAAGATTGTCGAGGGGCCGAGAAATCTTTGTTCTACGAACATCTATGAAGATGCTGTCGTCTTTGTCGGCGAATCTGGCGGAAGAGTCATCCTGATAGGTAACAGGGTACGGATAGGACGTTATCTCTGTCATGCCTCGGGCGGAAAAACAGCCTCCGAGAAGGCTGAGCACCGACAGCCAAAGGACCGCGGTGCAAGGCAACGATGAAAAGCATCTGACCATCGGTTTTCGTAAGAGTTCACCGGAGAGCGCATTTTTGCAGTAAAAAGTTCACCTCGAATCTCTCCCCGACAACTCCCATGACATGGCGCCATTGCTGCGGCGGTAGCCGGCGCAGCTTTCAGCGTATGCCGAAATAAATGACAGATGGGTCTCCGTACGCCACTGCCGGCTTGTCCGGCCGTGCGATGTCATTCTGACGGAAATTTCGGCAACTGCTATATGACAAAACACATCGAGTGCCGGGTCCCGAAGCAACGGCCGCTCGATCGGTCCGGAGAAAGCAAGTCTGAGCAAGCCCGGTGCTGCGTTTGGGATTGGTTACCGATTTCACTTGTCTCCGGATTCGGATCATTTTCGTATCAAGCTTTGCAGAGTCACGGTCTTGGATAGCTCGCAAAGCGGAATCACCGCCAATGTCTCATCTCCGTCCTTTGATTGCTTCTCCGTCGAATCCTTATCGGACTGGGCCCGGTCAGTCTTCTTTTTATCCGCTTCCAGTAGTTTCAAGGCCAGTTTCAATGTCTCTCGACGTCCGTCCCGTAGGCAATTCTTGTCAGGTGCGGAGCCAAGGGCCTGAGTGAAGTCGTCCACGGCCTTGAGAAGGTTTTTTTCCTCCCGACTCTTGAGGTAAGTCTGTATTCGCAGCTCACGAGCTTCGGTCCTTTTCGGATCGACACTGAGTGCATTGGTGTAGTCCTCTTGCGCTGCGTCATATTTGCCGGAAAGTTGTTTGGCCAGGCCTCGCACCATGAGTGCTTCAGGATCTCTCGGTTGAGCTTTCAGCACCAGGCCGAGATCCGCAAGGGCCTTCCCCAGGAGACTCAGGTCGGTCACTTCCTGCGAAACCTGCACTCCTGACGCACTGGTGTACTTGAGGCTCGTTTCTTTGTCGGGCCTTTTTGCCAGGGCCAAGGCCAGATAGGCAAGAGCCCGATTGAACGTGCTTTTTTGAATGTACGAGGCATAAAGGGCCTGACTTTCTACTTTTTCATAAACTTTTTGCATCCTGTTGTAGGACTTGACGGCCTCGTCCAGCTCCCCTTTCTCCTGGAAAGCTGCCCCCTCGGAAAGGGTGTCCCGAAAACAGTACGTAAGGTCAAGCTTCACAGTAGTCCCTGAATCGGCGGAAATTGAGACGCCTTTTTGATCGAATGCGGTCACCCGGAGCTTATAGGTCGTCACTGAGGGTCCTGAGGCAAGATACACGGGAACCCGAATTCTCACCATTGGAGATTCAGGGTCAAAACCTTTCAGACCCGAGGGATCGTCTCGGACTTCCTCCAAGGGAATGACACGCTCCATTCCGCGATCGAGATGTACAAGAGACACTTCGGCACGGACCGGCTTTTCCTCGGATGGGACGTCAAATTTCACATACACGTTCTGAAAAGGGCACATCACTGTCAGAGGCTCGTTTGCATCCGTGGAAGCTGTCATTTGAATATTCTTGATCTGTCCCTTGGTTGCGGAGAACTCGATGAGAGCGCCTTCCTGACTGAATTTGACAACGCTGCTCATGGGAGAGAAGCTGAAACCCTCCTTGTGAGGAGTAATAAGAAAAGTCCCCTCGTTGGGAAACACTATAAAGAATTTCCCATCCTTTCCTGACTGGGTCTTTGAAATCGGTTCACCGCCCGTCACCTCTCCAATCACTATCTCAGCGTCGGGCAGGCCCGTTTTGTCGGCCAAAGTGATTTTGCCGTTCATGGTGAGAGCAACGCGGAAGGAGCGCGTCTTGGTGATCTTTTGCTCCCTGTAGGCCGCGGCCAATTCGACCTTATATGTGCCTACCGCAAGCTCTTTCTTTTCCTTGGGACGTTGACCGATCTTCTGTGGCCTCCCCCGTTCGTCGTACAGCGTCCAGGTGATCTCCACAGGGGAAGGCCCGGATGGCTCCAACCCTTTCACATTGGCAATGAACTCCACTGCCTTGCCTTTACCGAACACGGTATTAGCCTTGGGCGAAACGATAATCACATCCGCGTCGGTCAGTTTGAATTTGCCGGGACTGGTCGTTTTCCCTGCGGCAGGCCCGAACGTGAGGAGTCCCTTGACAGGATCGGGGACCTTCCTGTGGACCAAATCTTCGGGATCACACCCGGCAAGTACCAGCACAGCCCCCAAAAGGCACAAATTGGTGAATACTCTTGTGCGCATCGAATCCTGCTCCAGACTCCGGGCAACGAAAAACTGCGAGCATCAGGCTTATCGGTATCGAGCGGAAACAGATATGCGCAACCCACCGGGGATCGGCTCAAAAGTACGGAGAAATTGCCGTCCAAAAAGCCCGTGAAATGATCGGTTGCGTGTCGCGTCCCGCTTCTTTCGCACGACGCCCCGTACCGCAATGAGCGCTACCGGCGGGAACACGTGTCGAACACTCGCCGCCATTGAGATTACACCTGTTTTCGAGACCACGTCAAGGAATGTGTGTTCCCGCCGTCATGACCAAGTAGTTCAAATGAAAAAGCAACCCGACGTTACCCCGATCTCGTAGCCTCTGGTATACTTGGCCCATGACTTCAATTGAGCATGGAAACCATCTTCTGGCTGCGGTCCGCGGCACGATTGAAGAGTACCGGATGATTCCCCCCCACGCCGCGGTGATAGCGGCGGTTTCTGGAGGCCCCGACTCAGTGGCTCTGCTCCATGTTCTCCACATCTTGAGCCAACCAGATCGCTTCCGGATCACCGTCGCGCACCTCAACCACTTGCTCCGAGCGGAGTCGGGTCGGGATGCTGCTTTCGTCCAGGCTATGGCCTCGGAAATAGGCGTTGAGTGCAGAGTGAAAGAAATTGACGTTACGGCCGCCGCGACCCTGCAAGGCATAAGCATAGAGGAAGCAGGACGCCGGGCCAGATACACTTTTTTCGAGTCAGTAAGAGAGTCCGAGGGGGCTGATCTAATCGCAACCGCCCACCATCTCGATGATGAATTGGAGACTTTTTTTCTGCGGCTGTTTCGAGGTTCTTCGTTGCACGGACTTTTGGGGATACCGCCTGTGCGCGACAGGGTGATTCGACCGTTGATAAGGGCTCGCAAGGCTGAAATCCTCCGATTCTTGGAGGAGCGCAAGGTCCCTTACAAGATGGATCGCACCAATTTACAGGCTGACACAGACCGGAACTTCATCAGGAATCGGTTGTTCCCCCTGATAGAAGCACGTTTTGAGGGCTTCCGCAAACCGTTGGGGCGCACAATGGAATTAGTCCGTGCGGAGGATCGCTTGCTCGAACAACTGACCTCCAAACTCTACGCTGAAACGATTTCGCAGACGGGCAATACGCTGGCCGCGACCCTCCCGGGTTTGCTCAGTGCTCCGGATGAGCTGACTTCGCGCGTGATTCTGTCCGCGCTATACAACATTTCAGGGGCTAATGCGCGCTGGGGCCGATCACACGTTCGTCTTGCCCTGAAGGTCCTTCGTAGCCGGAATCCTTCGGCAAAGGCGGATCTGGGCTCTGGCGTGTCGGTGCATAGGGGGTACGACCGACTCTTCTTTACTCGAAAACAGGAAGAAGTAGTTGTTGGGCCTGCGTTCATAATGGTGTCCGGACCGGGGCGAGTCATTGTCCCGGGAAGCGAAACCATTCTTGATTTCACTGTCCTTAGCGGCGCCTCAGATATCCGCTGGTCCACATGTGCCGCAGACAGAGCGTACTTCGATGCCGACCAGGCGCGATTCCCTCTGGCCATTCGCTTTCCGCGGCACGGAGACAAGTTCAGGCCCTGGGGTCTTGAAGGAAGCCGAAAGCTCAAGAAGGCGCTCATCGATGTCAAGGTGCCCAGAAAGCTCCGCTCCAGAATGCCGCTGGTAGTGAAGGGAGAAGATATCCTGTGGATACCGGGCATTCGGCGGGGTCAGGCTGCTCCGGTCGGACCGGAAACCAGCAGTGTGCTGGAAATCAGGCTGGTTAGGGGGGACTCTGGCCCGTAGCGTCGGCTTAGAGAGACAGTCTCAGAAAGTCCGCGGATGTGAGGCTCACAGCACCATGCGCGGTAGAGGCGGGTCAAGATCCGCCCCAATCCTATACCGAACGACAAGACATGGCCCGGCAAATTGCTTCGCAGAGTTGCTCCGGCCTGTAAGGCTTTCGGACCAACCCTAAGATTCCTTCATCAAGGGCCTCCTCAGCAGGCCCGTCCGCTGAGAACCCCGTTGAAAGCAACGCCCTGATCTCAGGGTTGATCCTCTTCAAGGCCCTAAACGTCTCTCGGCCATTCATCCCCGGCATGATCATGTCAAGGATGACCAGATCTATGTGTCGCCAGCAATCCGCATAAATTTCCAGCGCCTCCCGGCCATCCCGGGCGATTATGGGCCGAAAGCCAGCCTCAGCAAGAATCTCGGGCACAAGCTCGCGGATGATGGGCTCGTCGTCCACCACCAAAATAGTCCCCGTGCAGCCATCAGGTTCCTTACTCTCAACTGGGGCGGTCGCGGCGGCAGGACCCTTTTTTAGTGGGAGCATTACAGTGAATAAACTTCCACAAGAGGGTTCGGATTGGACTTCCACCATTCCGCCGTGATTCTTGACCGCGCCATAGACCATTGCCAACCCGAGACCGGTCCCCTTTCCCTCTTCCTTGGTAGTAAAAAACGGTTCGAACAGATGGCGCTTGACGGCTTCGGTTATTCCCACTCCCGTGTCCTTGACACTGATCCGGAGAAAAACACCGGGCATCAATCCGTCATGGTCCCTGCAAAAGGCTTCATCGATGTCCATGGTGTCGGTAATCAGGGTCAAAGCACCGCCTCCGGGCATAGCGTCTTTGGCGTTTATGCACAGATTCATCAGTAGCTGCTGAATCTGTCCGGGATCGCCTTCCACTATGGGCTGCTTTGCATCTTTGACGTATGCGATTGTGATGTTGCGGTCAAAAGTGTGGTTGAGTATCTCCACCAGATCGTCCATCACTTTATGAACATCGACGTCTCGGACGCATTGCTTTCCCTCTCTTGAGAAAGCCAGTAATTTTCCGGAAAGCTCCGATCCGCGCTCGGCGCTTTTTTCTATCATTTCTGCGTAATGCGCAAGTTGAGATCCCGGCGGAGCATTTTTCCTCAAGAGTGAGGCATAACCAAGGACAGCGCTCAAAATATTGTTAAAATCATGAGCTATTCCCCCGGCCAGCGTACCGATGGCCTGCAATTTCTGGGACTGTTGCAGCTGATCATCGAGTTTCTTCAGTCGGGTGATGTCCGTATGGACACCTATGGACCCCTTGAATTGGCCTTTTCGGTCGACGTGCGGGGTCCCGCTTACAACCATGTCGTGGGGGACGCCCTCCAAGTCCATGAGAGTAATGAAGTAGGTGGAACTCTTCCCTTCCTTCCTCATGAGAAGGTGCTCATCCAGGATCGCCCTGTTGTGCTTATCGTAATAGTCAGTGACGGGCCTGCCTTCAGGATGCGGGTCCTTAAGGATCTCCTTCAATCGGCGATTGGCGAACTGGATACGGCCCTTGGCATCGACAAAGGCAATACCGTCGTGAGCGTTTTGAACCAGTATCCGGGACTTCGCCTCCGTTTCTCTCAGCGCTTTCTTGGCGAGGACGCGGTCCGTTATGTCCCTGGCGACCCCCACCATACAGCAGGGCCGCTTTGCGAGATTGATCAGCTTGAAGCTATATTCGAGGAAGTGTGTGCTGCCATTCTTCGCCTGGTACTCGGAGACCCCCTCCGTGTTACCGGCTTCCATCACTTTCCTGAGCATCTCGGGAACGAATTTTCTCTCCGAGGGTGCAATGATTTTCTCTATGGGCTCTCCTATCACCTCTCTCGGTTCGTAGCCCAGATTCATAGCGGCCGTACGGTTGATGCTCAACAGCCGGCCTTCAAGATCCAGAGAAAAAACAAAGTCGGTGAGATGCTCCAAGAGGCCCAAGTAGCTTTGCTCTGATGGACGTTCCCCTACCGCCGGAAACTCTGATGAAGTCTCTTCGATTCCTCTAGACTCCCCGGTTTCACCGGTATCGCAATGAGAAGAGTCGACTGGAACGGATTTCGGCATTTGCGGCGGCCTCGGAGAAGTCATCTGCAGTTCGGGCCCTGCCGACACAGAGCAACGGAACAGATCCAAAGTTCCAGGACCAGCCGGTCCCGCGTTTCCGCGAACGGCGCCTCAAAGCCACCCGGAAGGAGTCTGAACCGAGGGACTGACAAATTGTAACAGAATTTGGTGGATATTCAACAGTAGCCAAAGTCAGCGCCGTATTGATTCCATAAGGACTCCCGGAAAGCAGGTGCGGATTTGATGGTTGATACCCGGACTCGGCCGTGTCAAGATGGAGACATGAGTGAGAACCTTTTGATCGAAAGAGGACAGCGTCGCTTGCACATTTCCGACGCTTCCACACTGAATCCTAGCCCCCGGCCACAGCCGGCTTCAAGCGACGAGGCTACGCCGCTCACTTTGGGAAGCTGGAATTTCTGGCTCGTAATTGTGAGCATTCTCGTTTTTTTGTGGGCGTGGGAAGGACCGGGCAGCGGTCAAGTCCGGTCTCCAGGTCCTGGTGTGACCGACAAACCGGTATTGGCCCAGAACTGGGAACGGCAATGGCCCGCCGATG
>Ga0247841_10010887_pt1 | contig 12255 bp, 13 predicted proteins | sample LaCruzMarch2015__2_FD_192410 | JGI IMG/M metagenome (GOLD analysis project Ga0247841, IMG submission 192410) | Freshwater microbial communities from meromictic Lake La Cruz, Castile-La Mancha, Spain - LaCruzMarch2015_18m | ecosystem: Environmental > Aquatic > Freshwater > Lake | place: Spain... | reverse complement strand
TGTAATTCACCAGTTTTCAAACAAATTTCGCGACGAGCTTAGAGCACGGGGAGGCTTACTGCGTGCAAGAGAGTTTGTTATGAAAGACGCCTACTCCTTTGCGCCCGACGAGGAAACCTTTTTGACAACTTATTGGGATCAATTTCACGCTTATGAAAAGATTGCTGCTAGACTCGACATCAAGGTAATACCGGTGGAAGCCGATTCAGGAGCTTTAGGCGGAGATTTTTGTCATGAGTTTATGGTACCCGGTGATTGGGGTGAGGACACTATATATGCCTGTGAGTGCGGTTACAGTGCCAATAAAGAAAAGGCAGAGTTTGTAAGGCAGGATATTAACTCCGGGGACGCTGAAAAACCGTTGGAAATTGTTGAACAGCCCGAATGGGTTGAGACTATGGAAGATGATGTTAAGCATTACGGTTTTCCAAAAGCAAGATATCTGAAAAATGTGGTGTATAAGACGCCTAAGGGCAAGATCGTTATTGCAGTAATCAGGGGTGATTTGGATGTTAATGAAGCAAAACTCACCAAACTTGTTGGTGAAGGTGAGCTTACCGCTGCCACGGAAGAAGACCTTAAGCTTCTTGGTACACGGTCCGGGTGGGTTCATTCCTGGGGTCATAGTGCCCGATATATTGGAGATGTTTCTCTTACCACGGTCAGAAATTTTGTTGGCGGACAAAAAGAGCAAACTACCGATTCGATAAACGTTAATTACGGTAGAGATTTCTCTTGTGAGCTGTTAGCCGACATTTCGGAAGCAAAAGAAGGCGATGTGTGTAGTAGGTGCCGTGAGAAGAAACTCAAAGCACAGAAAGGGATAGAATTTGGACATGTTTTTAAATACGATGACTTTTACACCAAAGCAATGGGCTGTACCTTTACTGACAAGGATGGGGTAGAGAAGTATCTACAAATGGGTGCCTACGGTATCGGTATAGGTAGGGCTATGGCCATAGTAGCGGAAGTACATCACGATGAAAAAGGTCTCGTTTGGCCAAAGGAGGTAGCTCCTTTCCAAGTCCACCTAATTAGCATGAAAGGCGATGAGGTTAGAAGGCTAGCACTCGATATTTACCAAAAGCTTACCGCGGGCGGTGTTGAGGTTCTTTATGACGACAGAGACGAGGTTTCGGCGGGTGTAAAATTTTCTGATGCCGATTTAATCGGTGTGCCAATCAGGCTAGTCGTGAGCGAGAAAACAGGAGATAAGATAGAATACAAAGAGCGGAGTGGGGATCAAGTTTCACCTCTTTCCTTAGATGAGTTGCGCACTAAACTTCTTTGATCTGTTGCTGTTACGAGGTACACCGGTTTGATTGTGCAGGCTAGTGCCGTTATTGCGCCTTTAGCGCCCTTACTCCTTTTTGAAATAGTTTTCATATGGGGTTATTATGTACCTGTGTACGACAAGAATTGTTTGTTCTGCAAAATAGTGGTGGGTGAAGAGCCTTGCGATAAGATTCTGGAAACAGAGGAATTTTTAGTCATAAAAAACAAGTATCCAAAGGCGCCAACCCACGTTCTAGTGATGGACAAAAAGCATCGCGAGAAGAAGAACACACTTGCCGGTGAATATTCCAAGGGTGCAGATAATTATTGGGACAAGATGTTTGAGACAATTTTTGGTACAATAACCAAACTTGGTCTGGATAAAACCGGTTACAAGTTGGTAAATAACGGGGCTGGGTACAATCACTTTGAGCACGAACACTTTCATATCTTGGGAGGTTCCAAAGAAGAACCAGGCGGTAGTACTTAAATTTATATTGATTTAATGGCCGAGGTGCGTTTTGTAGGTGCACCTTGCGAAACGGGGGTGTTTTTAGTGGTCAGGATTAAAGTAAGGAACAACGAGTCGTTGGAGCAAGCTTTAAGGCGGTTCAACAGGGATGTGTTGCGCGACGGAATTCTAAAGGAATTAAAAGAACGCGAGCATTACACCAAGCCTAGCGAGTGCAAGAGACTCAAGAACAAAGAAAAAGCCAGAAAAATTTATTACGACAGGTTGAGGGGATAGATGTACATCACCGTATCCCTTGTTGGCAACAAAGAAATCTGTGCTTTGAATAAAAAATACCTAGGGCGTGATTGCGCTACTGATGTGTTGGCTTTTAATTATTTGGAGGACGGTAACACGCCAGGTGATTTTTTGGGCGACATTGTTGTATCCACAGATATGGCCAGGACGCAGGCACAAACGTACGGTAACAGCTATGAGCAGGAGGTAGCCGACCTGGTTGCCCATGGTGTTTTACACTTGCTTGGAGTGCATCACGCCGATGACAACGAAGTTTCTACCCACCAAGTACTAAGGTCTAAGGGTGCCAGGACATGATGCTTGTAGTGGGATTAGGAAATCCCGGGACTAAATACAAAAACAATCGGCACAATGCTGGATTTATCGTGGTCGACGAACTTGCTCAGAGATGGGGCGTGCATTGGGAGTATAACAAAAAGCTTCACGCAGACATAAGCCGATTTACGACCCCCGATGGCAAGGACTACCTGCTGTTAAAACCTCAGACCTTTATGAACGACTCTGGAGAAGCCGTTTCTAAAGCTCTAGCCTTCTTTGGCGCGCTATCTACAAATCTGCTAGTCATTCACGATGATGTTGATCTGGGGCCTTTGCAGTTTAAAATAGCGTCTAATTCTTCATCTGCAGGACACCACGGCGTTCAAAGCATCATAGACAAGGTTGGTACCCAGAATTTTACGAGACTGAGGGTGGGAGTAGGCAGACCGATGATTGAGGTCGGTAGTACAGAGCGGGGTGTATTCGACGTGGAAAAGTACGTCTTGCAAGATTTTTCCAGCGAGCAGCTTGAAAACATTAAAAAGCAGGGTATTGAGCACCTTTTATCCTCACTTAGTCTTTAGTGGATTTCTTGGCTTGGCGTCGTATGCTAGATGGGCATGTATTACACCAAGTATCGTCCGCAAACATTCAAAGAGATTCAACAGCCTAACGACGTTGCCGATTCTTTGATGCAGCAAATTAAAACCGGTAAAACAGTTCACGCGTATCTTTTCACTGGCCCTAGGGGAATTGGTAAAACCACTCTGGCTAGGCTTCTAGCTAAGGGACTATCATGTTCCAAACTTACTAAAGATGGCGATGTATGCGGTAAGTGCGAGTTTTGTCTGGCCGTACAGAACGGAAATCTGGTTGACCTGATAGAAATTGATGCCGCATCGAACCGGGGAATAGACGATATCCGAGATCTAAAGGACAAAGTTAGGCTGATGCCGGCAGAAAGCAAGAAGAAGATATACATCATCGACGAGGTTCACATGCTTACCAACGAGGCCTTTAACGCGCTTCTAAAGACCCTAGAAGAGCCCCCCAAGCATGCCGTTTTTATCCTATGTACCACTGAGTTTCACAAAGTTCCGGAGACCATCAAGTCGCGATGTCAGGTTTATAAATTTAAACGGCCGACCCGACCCCAGATAGTGGAAAAGCTCAAAAGAATTGTTGATAGTGAGATGAGCGGGGAAAAACTGGCATCCGCAGAGCTGGAGAAGGTAGCTGTTATGGCGGGTGGGGCTTTTAGAGATGCGGAGAACATCCTGCAACAAATGATTGAGGCTGGCGTTGGGGGCACCAAGCTAAATGCATCGGACAATTTCTTTCACTTTATTAAGAAGTTATCAGCTGGCAACGCTGTGGGTGCTTTTCAGATACTTAACAGTAATTTTGACGACGGAATTGACCAGGTGGTGTGGACTGATGGCCTTATTAGATATCTGCGTGATCTCTTGTATATCAAGATGGGTTTTTCAGACGATTACTTTTCTTTAGATGTAGACTCTTTGGGTGATAGGAAGACTTTGGCCGGGGGTTTAACTAGGGACTGGTTGGTAGTGGCACTCGAGACGTTTAATCAAACACTAAACGATTTAAAAAGTTATTCTATACCGCAGCTTGCCTTGGAGCTGTCGGTTGCTAAGTTGATTGGTGGTAAAGAGGCTAGTGAGGCCAAAAAGTCTGGCGGCGGCGATACCGACAAACCGTCAGGCAAATCTCTTGCCACAGATCGGCAGGTAGCTGTAGTGGCTGAGCCGACAGAACCGGTATCTGATGAGTCGCCCGCCGAACTTTCTGCCGATCTGGTGAAGGAGAGGTGGCGCGAGGTTTTTGCTCTTGTTTCAAAGGTAAATAGCTCCGTAGGCGCGCTTGTCAAGTCGGCCAAGCCGGTTGATGTGAAAGGTAAGACGATAGTGTTAGAGGTTTCCTACAAGTTTCACAAGGAGCGTCTTGAAAGTTCCACAAACTTAAGGATTGTAGAGAAGATTCTGACTGAAGTTTTTGGGTGTGCTAGTTCGATAAGATGTATAGTTTGCCAAAAAGAAGGGGATCTTACCGACTTCAATGTGCGCATCCCTCAAAACGTAGTTGTTGATAGTAAAACTATTGTTTTTGATAAAACGGTTGCTTTTGGTAAGACTAATGTGATAGAGGTTTTTGATGGCGGGCTACCGTTATGATTCCAAGACCAATTCAGCGTCTAATCGATGACTTTCAAAAACTTCCGGGTATTGGACCTAAAAGTGCGCAGAGATTGGCGTTTTACACCCTGCGCATGCCGGCTACGGAGGTGGAAAAATTTGCGCAAAATCTTACCAAGGCCAAGAGTGATGTAACAATGTGTTCTATCTGTAAGAACATAGATGAAAGCAACCCATGCAGTTTGTGTATAGATAGTACTCGACAGGAGAGTATTATTGCCGTAGTGTCTACACCTTTGGATCTAGTGTCCATGGAGCGTGCGGGTTTTAAAGGAAACTATCATGTATTACACGGGATTATTGATCCGCTTAACGGAGTTGGACCAGAGGAATTGTATATCGACGATTTGCTGAGTAGAGTTGGGACCAAGGTGAACGAGGCTGGCAGGTTGTCTGACGATGTAGTGGAGGTTGTTTTAGCCGTATCGACGAGCTTGGAGGGGGAATCAACCTCTCTTTATATTTCGCGGTTGTTACGCGATAGGTTTCCCGCCGAACAAGTAAAGATCACGCGCCTAGCTCGCGGTTTGCCTGTAGGCGGCGATGTGGAATACGCCGACGAGATTACCCTGGCTAGGGCTTTAGAGGGTAGAATTGCGGTCTGACTTGCCAAATTAGCTAACTTGTATAACAATATACCTCGTCATGTCGTTTCAACTTTATAACTCACTATCAAAACAAGTACAGGAATTTAGTCCACTCGATTCTCAGGTAGTAAGAATGTATACCTGCGGTCCTACCGTTTATTCCTACGCTACAATAGGAAATTTTAGGACCTACGTTTTATCGGATTTCATTATTCGAGCCCTTAAATTCAACGGCTACAGCATTAAACACATTATGAATCTTACGGATGTTGGCCATTTAACGGGGGATAATCTGGGGGATGCGGATTCGGGCGACGACCGACTAGAAATCTCAGCTAAAAAAGAAGGAAAAAGCGTGAAGGATATTGTAAGCTTTTATACCAATCAATTTCTTGTAGACTACGACAAGTTGAAACTCACAAAACCGGAAAAATTTACTCCGGCTACAGCTTACATAAAAGAGCAGGTTGATTTGGTTAGACGCCTTAAAGAGAAAGGTTTTACGTATACCATCGACGACGGAGTTTACTTTGATACCTCTAAATTTAAAGATTACGGCCATCTTTCTGGCAATACGGAAGAGAGTGTTAAGGAAGGCGCACGGATTGAACCGAACCCGCAAAAAAGACATCCTACGGATTTTGCTCTATGGAAGCTTTCGCCGCCGTACTCTACTCGATGGCAGGAGTGGGAGTCGCCGTGGGGTATGGGGTACCCGGGATGGCATTTAGAATGTTCTGCTATGGTCTTTAAGGAGTTGGGTGAGGAAATAGACATTCACGTGGGTGGTGAAGATCTGAAAATGATCCATCACCAAAACGAGATTGCCCAAAGCGAGGCGTTAACAGGGAAAAAGTTTGTGCAGTACTGGGTTCATGGGGCATTCTTACAGGTGGATGGTGGAAGAATGGGTAAAAGTTTAGGTAATGCTTATACTTTGGCGGATTTAGAGTCAAAAAGGTTTCTCCCTGCGTCGCTAAGGTATTTTTATATGACAGGGCATTATAGAAAACCCCTAAATTTTACTTGGGAATCTCTTACCGGCGCGCAAAACTCGCTTAAAAAGCTGTACGAAGTTGTTGCTGGCTATAACGTATCAAAAGACTCTACTGGGCAGGTTTCCGCAGAGTTTTTGCAGAAGTTTGAGCGGGCTATAAATGACGATCTCAACATGCCAAAGGCTCTTTCTGTGGCTTGGGATTTGGTAAAAAGCGAGCTAGACGAGGACATTAGAGTTGCCACGCTTCTAAAGTTTGACGAGGTACTGGGTTTAGGGTTTGATGAATTGATAGGTTTTGAGGTACCAAAAGAGGTTGATGACTTGGCGCGCACACGATGGGAATATAAAAAGGCCGGTATATGGGATAAAGCCGACTACATAAGGCGACAAATTGATGAAATGGGTTTTATCGTTGACGATTTGGAAGGTGGGTACAGAGTTAAGAAGAAGTTTTAATCATTTACCATGAATCTATCTTTGGGAATAATCGGTCTGCCAAACGTTGGAAAATCAACACTATTTAATGCGTTGTTAAGGAAACAGGCCGCTTTAGTTGCCAACTATCCTTTTGCTACTATTGAGCCGAATGTGGGAGTGGTAGAAGTCCCGGACGAGAGACTTAATGGTTTAGTGGAAGTGGTCCGTAATGATTACGGGCAAAAACTGGGCGACAGAGAAGTACCGCAGAAAGTAATCCCGTCTACAGTCAAATTTTACGACATTGCCGGTCTTGTTAAAGGTGCACATAAAGGCGAGGGTTTGGGTAATGAGTTTTTAGGCCATATTAGGGAGGTGACCGCATTGGTGCATGTTATAAGAGATTTTGAGGACGATAACATCATACGATCTGGTGCTGTAAATCCCCGGGACGATATGGTTACGATAGACACAGAGCTTATTCTGGCGGACATCTCTATCCTGGATAGAATGTTGCGTGGCGCCAAAGACGATGCCAAGTCAAAGGATGTAGAAGCAGTTCTGAGGGTAGCCGTGTTAGAAAAAATTGCGTCGATGTTAAATAGCGGAAAGCCTGCTAGAGAGTTAGCTCTGGACGTTATGGAGGAAAAAGCCATCAGAGGTGTAAATCTGCTCTCCAGAAAACCTATCCTGTATGTTTACAACGTATCAGAGGGCAGTGTGAGTATCCGTCAGGATCAAGCCAACCAAAGTAACGAGTACGACAGACTCTCCATCAGTGCAAAAATAGAATCAGAGCTCTGCTCGTTGCCTGAAAACGAACAAACAGAGTACTTAAGGAGTCTAGGTATGGAGGAACCGGGTTTAAATAGGCTTATTAAGGCTGGGTACAAGCTTTTAGGTTTGCAGGATTTTTTAACTGCTGGTCCAAAGGAGGTTAGAGCGTGGACGATAAGGTCGGGGGCCAAAGCTCCGGAGGCGGCGGGTGCAATTCACACGGATTTTGAACGTGGGTTTATTGGTGCGGACATTATAGCCTACACAGATCTAATGAAGGTAAGAAGCCTTAAAAGAGCCCGGGAGTTGGGTTCAATTAGACTGGAAGGGAAGAACTACTCGATGCAAGATGGAGATGTAGTTGAATTTAGGTTTAATGTCTGATAGTATTGTCCGACTGCTTGTTGCAACAGCAGCGCATTCTGTTCAAATTAGAGTCAAGTACCTAGACTAATTTTGAAAATTGTGGCATAGTGCTCTTGCCATTTGGGAGAAAGGTATAGTCAATCAAAGACTGCGATGACGCATTTATCTCCCACTGGCGTTTAAAAAGGTATAAGTGAATAACAAATGAAAAAATATGAATTAATGTCGATAATAAAAGGCAAGCTTAGCGAGGAAAGCGCCAGAAGTGTCTCTAACTCAAACAAGGATCTTGTATCTGCAAACGGGGGCAAGATTTTAAACGGGAACTTTTGGGGTAAACGGAAATTTGCTTATGAAATAAAAGGTCAAACGGAGGGATGGTACGACGTAGTTCAATTTGAGGGAGATGCAGTAGGAATTTCCAAAATAAAAGAAAAACTCAATGTAGTTGACGATCTTGTAAGGCACTTAATAATTTTGGCCGACGACGACACGGCAGACGGAGGAAAAAATGGCAAGAAGTCTAAATAAAGTCATTTTAATAGGCAATTTAACAAGAGACGTGGAGTTACGTTATACGCCTCAAGGTGCTGCTGTCGCTGCTTTTGGTGTTGCTACTAATAGGCAGTGGAAAGTCGCCGATCAGGTTAAGGAGGCCACAGAGTTTCATAATATCGTGGCTTGGAATAAACTTGCTGAGTTGTGCGGACAGATGCTAGCGAAGGGTTCCAGAGTGTATGTTGAAGGTCGTTTGCAAACTAGAGATTGGGTCGATCAAACAGGTGCTAAGCGCTATAGGACAGAAATAGTTATCGACGAGATGATATTTTTAGGCGGAAAATCCAAAAACGGCGAGAATGCCACGGACGATTATGGTGCGTCCCATCCTGTTGATACTACAAGTCACGATGTCTCTTCCGACGATTTAGCGAATTTAAATATCGACGATGTTTTAGCGGGAGATACGAGTGGCCAAGGAGATAAATAAAGATGCCTGGATACAGCCAAAACCGAGAGCACGACAGCAGGGAGGTTTACGCAAAGATTACTACGGTGCCAAACTATAAAGAGCCGCTCTCATTAAAGAGGTTTGTTACTGACAGAGGTAAACTCGTTCCTGCCAAACGGACCGGAGTCGACGCCAAGATGCAGCGAATTATCAGCAGAGAAGTTAAGAGGGCACGCTTTATGGCGCTCTTACCTTATACGGATAGACACGCGCTTTAGGCTGTGCTTTAATTCTCAAAAGTATGACGTCCGCTTTTAAGAAATTCCAAATCATTTTGTTTATAGTCCTGGTCGGTGGGTCTACTTTTTTTGGCGGTCTTTACTTAGGTAAGCGTGGGTACGAAGTCGATATAAAGAAAAATCCCCCTCAAGTTAAGTTCATTAACAAAGCGCCTAGTACTCAGGTGGTAGATTTCTCACTTTTCTGGGACGCGTGGGATCAGGTTTCACAGGACTACTTACACAGGCCCGTAGATCCTAAAAAGATGATGTATGGCGCAGTCAAAGGAATGGTGGCTTCCTTAGGTGACCCCTACACCTCATTTTTAGACCCCGAGGTTAATAAAATGATAAACAACTCTCTAAACGGTTCGTATGAAGGTGTGGGTATGGAGCTTGGAGTTAAAGATGGGCAGCTTATGGTAGTGTCCCCGTTAGATGGGTCGCCGGCAAAAAATGCCGGTATTTTAGCGGGCGATAAAATTCTTGAGATAGAAGGCACCAGCGCTGCTGGTATTACTGTAACAGAGGCGGTATCAAAAATTAGAGGTCAGGCCGGTACTGTAAGCACGCTAAAGGTCCAAAGGGAGAACGGGGAGCCTTTTGTACTTACAATCAAACGCGAAAAAATTACTGTGGCCAGTGTGACTTGGGAAGACAAAGGTCAGGGCACCGCATATATAAGAGTCAGTCGATTTGGTGCCGACACTAACGGAGATTGGGATAACACAGTAAAAGAAGTTGTTGTTAAGATGCGCGAGCTCGATGCTATAATCCTTGACTTGCGGGGAAATCCGGGCGGATACCTGCAATCTGCCGTTCACATAGCCAGCGATTTTTACTCCGGCAAGCCCGTTTTATACCAGGAGACTGCTTTAGGTGAGAAGTTACCTTTTAATGCCCAAGGTGGGGCCGATTTTGCTAGAACACCGGTGTTAATTTTAATCGACGAGGGTAGCGCTTCGGCAAGTGAGATACTTGCCTCCGCGCTCAAAGAGAACGTTGATGCCGTCCTAATAGGAACTCAGTCTTTTGGTAAAGGCACTATTCAAGACGCCAAGGAATTTAAAGACGGTTCTGGGCTGCATATCACTATCGCCAAGTGGCTTACGAGCCAAAAAAAGTGGGTTGGGGATAAAGATGAAAATGGTAAGGTTGGATTAAAGCCAGATGTCGTGGCAGAGATCACCAAAGATGACATTAACGCTAGCAAAGATCCTCAACTTGATAAAGCTTTGGAGATGGCATCTAAGTACTAGAATTTTTTAAGCTTAATTTCAGTAAGCAGTGTACAATCGTATTATGAAAACAAAAGGAATCTTGTATTTTTCGCTTTTCATCTTAATTATTTTGTCTGTGGGTGTGGTGTTTGGGTCGGGTAAAGGAAGTGTGATAGGCGTTCTTACCTCGGGGTTCGGCAGGCTCGTTCATAAGCAGCCTTACACGCCAAATCTTGTTACACAGGAAGTTGTACAGGAGGAATCTCAGGTCATAAATGTGGTCGATAAGGTATCGCCCGCAGTTGTGTCTATTATTGTAAAAACCACTAGTTTTAATTATTTTAGCGGTCCTACAACCGATGAATCTGGTATAGGCACTGGGTTTATTGTTGACAAGTCGGGTCTTATAGTCACAGATAGCCACGTAGTTGATAATGAAAACGGGCAGTATTCTGTGGTATTAAAAGATGGGGCTAGTTATGACGTAACTAAAATCCATCTAGACAAACAAAACGATCTGGCGATTTTGGAAATTACCGCGCGTGATTTACCTACGGTGGATTTGGGGGACTCCGATAAGTTAAGGGTAGGGCAAAAGGCTATTGCAATAGGGAATGCGTTGGGACAGTTTCAAAACACCGTGACGGTGGGGGTAGTTTCGGGTATTGGTAGGAGCATTACGGCTGGTAGCGGGTTAGGTACGCAGGATAAGTCGTATGAGAGTGTTATTCAAACCGATGCTGCCATAAATCCAGGCAATTCCGGAGGTCCCTTGTTAAATATTGTCGGTCAGGTTATTGGTATTAGTGTAGCCACATCGCGCGGGGCGGATAATATCTCTTTTGCTATTCCCGTCAATACCCTTAAGCCAACTTTAGAGTCGTTCTTAAAAGAAGGACGGATCGTAAAACCCTATCTTGGTGTATCGTACCAAATGATCAGTAAGGAACTGGCGCAAATGAATCGACTTCCAGAGGGTGCTTTCGTGTTGAATGTTAGCAAGGACACTCCTGCGGATGAAGTTGGTTTGCAGAGGAGCGATATTATAACCAAGTTTGACGGGCAGCAGTTGGGTGTAAAGCTTTCTCTCGCTCGGGCTATTTCTGCCAAAAAGGTGGGCGATGAAGTGACGCTGGAAATCGACCGTGCCGGAAACACCCAAGAATTAAAAGTTACACTAGCCGAGATGCCTCAAAACTTGTGATAAAATAGCCGCATGGACGGAGAGGCTCAAATTAATCGTCAAATCGAGACTTTCAAAGGTCAGATTAAACATATTCAGGAACAAGTAGAAAGGGAGACCGATATTCAGATTAAGACTCTATACGACGAGGAGATAGAGTCCTTAACCAAGGAGGTCTACGCGTTACAAGAGTCGCTAAAAGTTATGGCGGGTGACTATGGCGCAGGAACAGGTGACGACGAAGCTGAAGCCAGTGAAATAAATGAACATATGGCGATTTTGGAAGTGCGGCCGGGCACAGGTGGAGACGAAGCCGCGCTTTTTGCTGGCGATCTGTTTAACATGTACCTGCGGTATGCGGAAAAATCTAGGTGGAAAGCTGAGATCATTAATCTGTCTGAGGGCAATTCAGGCGGAGTTAAGATGGCCACAGTGGAATTTAAAGGTCCTCGTGCTTACACTTTGCTAAAAAATGAATCAGGTGTGCACAGAGTTCAGCGTGTGCCCGCAACAGAGGCGGGTGGGCGTATTCATACTTCCACAGCTACGGTGGCGGTATTACCCGTGGTTACAAAAGTAGAAATAGAGATCAGATCTGATGACCTTAAATGGGACTTTTTTAGAGCGGGCGGTAAAGGCGGGCAGAATGTAAATAAGGTTTCTACCGCCGTTAGGTTAACACATATTCCCACGGGGGTGATTGTAGAGTGCCAAGAGGAGCGGTTTCAAGGCAAAAATCGCGAAAAAGCTTTGTCTATCTTAAAATCTAGGTTATACACGGAAATGCAGACGCAACAAGTAAGTTCTACCTCGCAAATTAGGGCCTCTCAGGTGGGAACGGGGGAACGGGTGGAAAAAATCAGAACCTATAACTTTCCCCAAGATCGGGTGACAGACCATAGGGTGAAAGCTTCCTGGCACAACATTCCTGCACTTCTAGCTGGAAACATCGACGATATG